>JACCDV011073410.1_pt1 | contig 67256 bp, 67 predicted proteins | sample 7446131 | NCBI WGS metagenome assembly JACCDV01 (sample SAMN15323448, study PRJNA562643) | freshwater metagenome | isolation source: river surface water | place: USA:Blue River Watershed | collected 2017-08-17
ACGCTTGAATATACCGACATGATCAAGTCTGGTATCATTGACCCAACCAAAGTGGTGCGTTGCGCGCTGCAAGACGCTGCCTCGGTTGCTGGCTTGATGATCACAACAGAAGCGATGATTGGCGAAAAGCCTGAGCCAAAGCCTGCTATGCCTGGCCCTGATATGGGTGGCATGGGCGGTATGGGTGGTATGGGCGGCATGGGCATGTAATACGTGCTCCTTGCCTGAGAGCACAGGGCGGCGTTGCAGCCGCTTGCCGTGGCCCGAGCCACTGTCAGCGCGTCTGCGCCTTGCCCTGTACCCTCATGCTGCGTCGGGATGCTTTTTTGCTGACTGACAAACCCAATAAAAAATCCCCGCAATTGCTTGCGGGGATTTTTTTCGTCTGTACGCCCAAAGCGGGAGCGAATGGGCGGGCTACGAGGCGATTTTCTGGCGCGTAGCGACTGATGAGCCGACTGGCCTGCCCGTTCGCTCACGCTCACAGGCCAAAGCAAAGTTCAGTGCATCAGCGCTTCCAACTTCACCGCATCCACACAAAACGCGCGAATGCCTTCAGCCAGCTTCTCGGTTGCCATGGCGTCTTCGTTTAAGGCGTAACGGAATGACGCCTCGGTGTGATGCACCTCGGGCAAATCGAGTTGCATCGCGGCAGAGGCACTCAAGGCTTGCGTCAATGGCGCATTCGAGTCACCAAGTTGCGCCAGCAACTCAGGCGCGATGGTCAGCAAATCGCAACCCGCCAAGGCTGTGATTTGGCCGACGTTGCGAAAGCTCGCCCCCATCACTTCAGTGGCAATGCCGTGGCGTTTGTAGTGGTTGTAAATCGCGCGAACCGACTTCACACCGGGGTCATTCGCGCCCGCGTTGTCGGACTCTACCCACGCACTGCCAGCTGACTTTTTGTACCAGTCGTAAATACGCCCCACGAACGGAGAAATGAGTTGCACCTTGGCATCGCCGCACGCCACCGCTTGGGCGAACGAGAACAACAAGGTGAGGTTGGTGCGAATGCTTTCGCGCTCCAACTGCGCAGCGGCTTGAATACCCTCCCAAGTGGACGCAATTTTGATGAGCACGCGTTCGCGCTTCACGCCTTGCGCTTCGTACAAGGCCATGATGCGTTTGGCACGTGCCACGGTCGCCGCCGTGTCAAAACTCAATCGCGCATCCACTTCGGTGGAGACACGCCCAGGAATGGTGGCCAAAATTTCGCAACCAAAACGCACCAACAAACGGTCGATCTGTGCATCCATCGGCTCGTTGCCATGCTCGGCCACTACGGCTTTGAGCAAGGGCAAATATTCGGGCTTTTGCACCGCTTTCAAAATCAACGAGGGGTTGGTGGTGGCGTCTTGCGGCTGGAACTGGGCGAGTTGCTTGAAGTCGCCGGTGTCAGCCACCACGGTTGTGAATTGTTTGAGGGCGTGGAGTTGGTTCATGCGTAAATTATCAACGGATAAAAATACAGAATAATCAAGCCATGACCGCTCTCTCTCTGCCGCAGCGCAAACCCCTGCTCACGTTTTTTGCTGCCCTTTTGGGCTTGGCACTGCTCGACATTTGGGGCGTGCGCGACCACGCATGGCTGGTCGAAAACATGAGCGGCCTGCGCTTTCAAGCCAACTTCATCATCAGCCTTTTGGCCATGACCGGTTTATTGTGGGGTTGCCGCGGCATGACAACCCGTCGTCCACGTTTGCAATGGGTATGGATGGCGTTTATCGCATTGGCCTACTTTGCGCAGGCCGCTTACTTTGGCGTGTACCGCAAATACATCACCGTGTTTGATGTGCGGTTCTTCTTGCAAGACCCATGGATGTCACTCACGCTGTTTGCCGAAAACGGCGAAACAGTTCGCCCCCTCATCGTGGCTGCGCTGGCTGCACTGTTTCTACGCGCTGTCATGCAAACACCCGCACCGGTCAAACGCTGGGGCTCTTGGCTGGGCGTCACGCTAGGCAGCGTGTTGCTGGTCTTTATCAGCTTGAATTGGTATGGCGCACCTGCTTTTCAAACTGCGCCTATCGCCTACACCGGCACACTGATTCGCGCCACCGACATTCGCACGGGCAAAAATACCACCAGCACGGCGCAGCGCCCCGTCGTGCCCCCCACCACACGCCCAGCCGAAGCGCCTGACGTGGTGTGGGTCATTGGCGAATCGCTCACCACCAAACACATGCAGGTGTACGGCTACAACCGAGCCACCACCCCAAACATTCAAGCGCTGCAACAGGCCAATCAAGCACTGACATTTCAAGACGCTCTGGCCACCAGCCCGCGAACCATGTCGTCCGTGCCCTACATCTTGAGCGGCCTGCAAGGTGTAGATCCCACCGGCATGATTTACAGCACGCCCTCCATCTTCAATTACGCCAAGAGTGCGGGCTATCACACCGGACTCATCACGGCGCAAGATTTTCAGTGGCGCAACATCGACAAGCTGTTTGTTGACAAAGACATGGACCACTTCCAACAAGGCACCGACTTTTCTTCCAAGGTCAATGTCTCGGTGGGCGCGGACGACCATGTGATGTTTGAACGCGGGGTGAAACCATTTTTAGACAAGGCAACCCAAAAATCAGCGCCTGTCTTTTTGGTGGTTCAAATGAGTGGTAGCCACCCGCCCTACGCAGCGCAAGTGCCGCAAAACATGAAGCAGTTCTTACCTGAAGAAACCCCCATCAGCGTCAATGCGTATGACAACACGGTGTGGTACACCGACAAATTTCTCAGCCGCTTGGTACAAGCCGTGCACGAGAAGCGGCCCAACGCATGGCTGTTCTTCACCTCTGACCATGGACAAGACTTTGGCACAGGCGGACAAAACAAATTTCATGGCTCTCTCACACCCGATGTCATCCATGTGCCACTGATTGTGTTTGCGCCTGCAGCCCAACTGAACACACTGCGTGCCAACCTCAAAGCGCCCACCGCCCACGCGGACATGATGGCCACCACGTTGGACTTGATGGGCGTCAAGCCTGTCATGCCGATAGATGGGTTGAGCTTGCGCCAGCCCATCCCGCCATCGCGCATGCGCGTGTCCACGTCTTACGTCAAAACTTTGCACAACGACCCCGTGGCCGCCCTCATTTTTGGCGATGGCCGTCGCTACCAAATTCAGTTTGACCAAGGTAGCGTGTTGCTCAACGACGAAAAAACGGCCATTCCCTACAAAGACTTGCCCCCAGAGATTCGCGCCATCTTTGACCAACGCCTTGAAGGCAAACGATAAATAGGCCCACTTATGCCAAGCAACAGCTTTACCCCTCAAAAAATTCTCGTTCTCGGCGGCAGCGGTTTTGTCGGTCGTCATGTGTGTTCACGTCTGAGTCTGCAACACCACCAAGTGACCGTGCCCACACGGCGCTTGCCCGCACGGCACATTCAAATGATGCCCGGTGTGACCGTGCTGCAAGCCAACGTACATGACGCCAAGCAACTCCAAACCTTGGTGCATGGTCACGACATGGTGATCAACCTCATTGCCATATTGCATGGTACTGAAGAAGAGTTCACACACGCCCACGTCACCCTACCCGCGAACTTGGCGCGTGCGTGCCATACAGAGAACGTGACGCGACTCATTCATATCAGCGCGTTGGGTGCGGATGTGCACGGCCCTTCGATGTACCAACGCAGCAAAGCGCGTGGTGAGCTGGCCTTGCTTGCCGCTGCGCAAAAAGAGCCGCTAGGTTTGACGCTGCTTCGCCCTAGCGTGATTTTTGGCAAAGACGACCAGTTCATCAACTTGTTTGCAAAACTGCAAAAAGTGTTTCCCTTCATGCCGCTGGCAGGTGCAAATACACGTTTTCAACCCGTGTGGGTGCACGATGTGGCCCAAGCCATCGTGCACTGCGTCAACACATCCAGCACCGAAGGCCAAGTGTTTGAACTGTGCGGCCCCGACATCCTCACCCTCACCGAGCTGGTGCAACTCGCTGGGCGATGGGTCGGTAAGGAGCGCCCCGTCCTCGCGCTGCCCTATGCCCTGGGTTGGTTACAAGCTTTGTTGATGGAGTTTGCGCCCGGCCCCACCTTGATGAGCCGCGACAACTTGGACTCCATGAAAGTGCACAACGTCGCGGCCGGCCATTTGCCAGGCCTGCGAGCCTTGGGTGTGTCTGAGCCCAAGTCCATCAAGCGTTTGTTTGTTGCAGGTAAGTGATGAAAACCTACCTCGTCGGCGGTGCGGTGCGTGATGCCCTGATGGGCGTCAGCGGCTCTGACCGCGACTGGGTGGTGGTGGGCGGCACGCCCGAAGCTTTGGTGGCACAAGGCTACCAACCTGTGGGCAAAGACTTTCCCGTGTTTTTGCACCCCACCACGCACGAGGAATACGCCCTCGCGCGCACCGAGCGCAAAACAGCACGGGGCTATCACGGCTTCAGCGTCTACGCCGCGCCTGATGTGACGCTCGAGCAAGACCTGGCACGGCGCGATCTCACCATCAACGCCATCGCGCAAGACGAACACGGTCAACGCACCGACCCCTTTGGCGGAGAGCGAGACATTGCCGCCAAAGTGCTGCGCCATGTGACAGACGCTTTTCGCGAAGACCCCGTGCGCATCTTGCGCGTGGCTCGCTTTGCAGCGCGGTTCCCTGAGTTCACCGTTGCCCCTGAAACCGTTGCGCTCATGCAAGAGATGGTGGCCGATGGCGAAGTCGATGCGTTGGTGAGCGAGCGTGTGTGGCAAGAACTGTCACGCGGCCTCATGGGCGCCAAGCCATCGCGCATGCTGCAAGTACTGCGCGACTGCGGCGCCTTGCAACGCTTGCTGCCCGAGGTGGACAAACTCTATGGTATTCCCCAACGTGCCGACTACCACCCCGAAATTGACACCGGCATTCACCTCGAAATGGTGCTCGACGCCTCAGCACGCATGCACGCGCCACTCGAAGTGCGCTTTGCCTGCCTCTGCCACGACTTGGGCAAAGGCACCACCCCGGCCGATGTATTGCCACGCCACATCGGCCACGAGCAACGCAGTGAAAAACTCACCCGCGCTTTGTGCGAACGCTGGCGCGTCCCCGTGGCTTGCAAAGAACTGGCGGAGTTGGTGGCACGCGAACACGGCAACATCCACCAGAGCTTGGGCTTTGGCGCAGAGGCGGTGTTGCGTTTGCTGGTGCGCTGCGACGCCCTGCGCAGGCCTGAGCGATTCCTGTTGGCCTTACAAGCGTGTGCGTGTGATGCGCGGGGGCGATTGGGCAAAGAAGATGAGGTTTATGCGCAAGGGCCTCGTCTGGCTTTGTTGCTCAAGGCAGCACAGTCTGTGGACAGTGCGGCAGTGAGTGCACAAGCATTAGCGGATGAGCTCAAAGGACCCGCTATCGGAGCGCGTGTCGATGCCGCAAGAGTGGCGGCGATTGCTGCGGCGCTTTAAGTTCAAAGCACCTTAGAAATTCCCGCGCAAACGAGGCTAAGAATGATCGTAGAAGCAAGCGGAATAAAAATTTCGCGCCCAAAAATCTTGAACCGAATATCCCCGGGCAAGCGCCCAAACCCAAGCCTTTGAAGCCACGGCGTCAACGCGTTGATCAGCAACAACGCAAGGAAAACAACAATCAGCCAGCGAGTCATGCAGCGGCTTACAGTGCGTAGGTACGGTCGCCGTGTGCAAAGCCCATGGGCTCCCACTCGGTCGTGCCCAAAGCCACCACTTTGAACAGCTCACCCATTTCGTGCTCGGTGATGAGCTTTTGCGCCATGGTTTTCTCGTCCATCGGTGCATCCACCAACGGCGGCAGCAAACCACAGTTGATCAAAAAATGCGCTTGGCTGGTGTAGCCCAACACGTTCAAGCCCACATCTTGCGCGGCCAAGGCCACACCGGTGAAGTTGACGTGGGCGGTGATGTCTTTACGCCCCACATCGTCCAGCGGGTCGGGGTCTGACTGGTGCAGCTTGTGGCACATCAAAGTGCCCATGCTGCGCTGGGGGTGGAAGTATTCGCTCTCGGGGAAACCGTAGTCGATGAGGAAAGCCGCACCGCCTTTGCCCCTGGCTGCTTCGCCTGCCTTGAAGCGGTCAGCCAGCGTGGCCACAAAAGCTTCGGCTTGGCTGTGAATTTCGGTGAGGTAGTCGTGCTCGCCTGGTACGTCCATGGGAGGGCGCAAGTCGGTCACGCGGTCTTCCCATTGCAAAGCATCGGCATGCCACACCACCCCGCGCTCATGCCACACACCGCCCTTGCGCACCAGCAGTTGCACGGGCATGGCGTCGAGCACCTCGTTGCCCACCACCACACCGCTGAGTTGCTCCGGCAAGGCATCAACCCACTGCACTTTGTGTGCATGGGCCTTCAAAGTTTCTTGTTGGCGCTCGCGCAAGCTGCCCGACAAATCGACGATGGTGTAGCGCTTGACGCTGTCGCCCAGACTATCTAACAACTGCAAAGCCAATGCACCAGAGCCCGCGCCAAACTCCCACACCTCATCCGTACCCGTGACTTGCAGGGCTTCAGCCACTTGGTGCGCCAGCGTGCGGCCAAAGTGTTTGGACATTTCGGGGGCCGTGGCAAAGTCGCTGCCTGTTTCTGGCGTGAGGCCAAACTTGCGCAGGCTGTTGGCGTAGTAGCCCATGCCGGGCGCGTACAGGGCCAGTGCCATGAAGCGGTCAAAGCCCAACCAGCCGCCCGCATTGGCAATGCTGCGCTGAATCAGAGAGTACAAAGCCTGTTGGCCCGGGTCGTTGGATAATTGGGGAATCGTCATTGGGTGCTGATCGTAACTCGGCCTACCCCACCTTTCTCACCGTCTTTTCACCACAGGCACCTCACACCATGCGCTCTTGGGCACTCATCACAGGCGGCAGCGTTCGCTTAGGCCGCGAAATCGGCCTCGCCTTTGCACGCGCGGGGTGGAACGTGGCTTGCCACTACAACCGCTCTGAGGCCGAAGCACACGCCTTGTGCGCCGAGTTACGCACCTTAGGCGTTGAGGCCTTGGCTGTGCAAGGCGACTTGGAAGACGAAGCCAGCTGCCAAAGCATGTTTGACACCACCACCGCCCACACCGGTGCTGCGCTGCGCTGCGTGGTGAACAACGCCTCATTGTTTGTGCCCGACGGGGGCGCAGGCTTTGACGAGGCACAGGCCTTGGCGCAAATCAAGGTCAACCTCATGGCGCCCATGCGATTTGGCAAGTGGATGGCGGCGCTGCATGCCGATGACTCGAAAGTGGCAATCAACGCGAGAAGTGCAACCACAGCCAACACCACGGATGCTTCGACCTTGGCACCGAGTCAGGCCAAGCCCAGCCTTATCCATGTGTTGGACCAAAAGGTGTTCAACCTCAACCCCGATTATTTTTCGTACACACTCTCCAAACTGGCCCTCGAACGCGCGGTCAGCCTGCAAGCGCAGTCGCTCGCCCCCACATTACGTGTCAACGCCGTAGCCCCTGGCCTGATGTACCTGAGCGGCCCACAAACCCAAGACAACTTCAATCGCGCAGCCAAGGCCAACTTGCTGCGCCAACCCATCAACCCCGCCGACGTCGCTAGCAGCGTGGTGTTTTTGGCCAGCAATGCCAGCCTCACCGGCACCACCGTGCGCGTGGACAACGGTCAACATTTGGTCCCACTTGCACGCGATGTGATGTTTGTGGTGGAGGAGCTTTTCAAATCATGAACGACCACCTGCTTCGCAACTGCCGCCGCTTGTTTTTGCGCGGCTTCACCGTGCCGGTGCACATCGGCATTCACGACTTCGAGCTCAAAGCGGCGCAACGCATCATCTTGGACATCGACCTGTATGTGTCGTTCTCGGGCACATCGCCCAAAGATGACCGCATCGACGAAGTGGTCGACTACGACTTTGTACGCACCGTGGTACACGCCCGCGTGGCGCAAGGCCACATCAACCTGCAAGAAACCTTGTGCGACGACATCCTCACGCGCTTGCTCGAACACACAGGCGTCATGGCCGCTCGCGTGTCGACCCGCAAGCCAGACGTCTACCCCGACTGCGAAGCGGTGGGCGTCGAAGTGTTTCGCGCCAAACCTGGAGTGATCTGACATGGCCAGCAAAGGTACACAAATTTTGAATCTCACCGGCCTGCGCTTTGATGCCAACTTGGGCATCTTGGAGCACGAGAAAATTGATCCGCAACCCATTCAAGTGGATGCTGAGTTGAACCTCGGCACGCAGCCCCTGTTGCCGCACGACGACGACATTTGCCATGTGCTGGACTACCGCAAGGTGCGCCAAATCATCATCACCGAATGCACGGCCGAGCACGTGAACTTGCTCGAAACCCTCATTGGCAAACTCGCCCACCGCCTCATGCAACTGCCGGGCGTGCTGGGCGTGCGCGTGAAAATTGCCAAGCTCGAAATTTTTGACGACTGCGAAGTTGCCATTCGCATGGAAACAGGCCAATGGAATTGATGTGATGACAACAGCAGAAAAAGACCTCAACAAAGATCCGAAGCAACTCAAAATCGAGCACGAAAACCACAAACTCGAAAAACGCCTGTGCCGCCAAGTAGGCCAAGCCATCGTCGACTACAACATGATCGAAGAAGGCGACAAGATCATGGTGTGTATGTCAGGCGGCAAAGACAGCTACGCCATGCTCGACATCTTGCTCATGATGCAACAGCGCGCGCCCATCAGCTTTGAGTTGATTGCGGTCAACCTCGACCAAAAACAACCCGGCTTCCCCGCCGATGTATTGCCCAAGTACTTGGCGCAAGTGGGGGTGAAGTTCCGCATCGAAACGCAAGACACCTACTCCATCGTCAAAGAAAAAATTGCCGAAGGCAAAACCATGTGCAGCTTGTGCTCGCGCTTGCGTCGCGGCATTTTGTACCGTGTGGCGGGCGAATTGGGCTGCAACAAAATCGCGCTGGGCCACCACCGCGACGACATTTTGCAAACCTTCTTCTTGAACATGTTCTACGGCGGCAAACTCAAAGCCATGCCCCCAAAACTAGTGAGCGACGGCGGCGACCACATGGTGATTCGCCCGCTGGCCTACGTGGCCGAGAAAGACTTAGAGCGTTGGGCCAAAGTGCGTGAATTCCCCATCATCCCGTGCACGCTGTGCGGCAGCCAAGACGGTTTGCAACGCCAAGTGGTGGGCGAGATGCTGCGCGAGTGGGAAAAGAAGCACCCGGGCCGCATTGAGAACATGTTTGCCGCGCTGCAAAACGTGGTGCCCTCGCACCTGATGGACCACACCAAGTTTGATTTCAAAACTTTAGTAACGACCGGTGTGGCGTCAGAAGATGGCGACAAGGCGTTTGACCATGAAGAGTTTCCGATGGCAACGCTACCCGGAATGCAGGTGGTGCAACTGAGCTAAATGCCGATTGAAGCGTTCAACTTACCGCTTCAATTGCTCATAAAAGTTTTCATGCGAATCCAACAGCAGTAAGTATCTGGTGTTGGGATCAAATTCATACGCCAGAAGCACCAGTTGCGTTTGACTTTTGAACTTGTACACATACGTGCCCGCTAAATCGCCCCGTTTGGGCTCGCCGACCAAGGGGTCTTGCACAATTTTTTCAACTGCCGCATCGACATCTAATCGGCGGTTCTGATGCAACCTTTTATAGCTGCGCGCAAATGCAGCCGACTGAACCACTTGCACGTCATGTGAAGCCATCAACAAAAATCAGTGCTTGCTAGTAGGAACAAAAGGTGTCGCTAGGCTTTTACCTTCAGCTTTAGCCACCAGCAAGTCGCGCACAAAGTCAATTGGCAAGTCTGGGTTATCGAGGGCGGCTTTACCCACCAATGCCCAAAACTCTAGCTGACCAGCAATCGTGCGGCGCTCAGCTGTGGCGTGCAGCTTTGCCTGCTCGTACAGCGCATCGTCAATTCGAACCGGCATTCCCATAACATTCCCTCTGAATCAATTTGCTACAAATGTAGCAAATTGAAGAGGCACGGTCAATTACAGCTTAAACGGAACAACCTTCTGGCATTGCTCACCCAAGCCTTCAATGCCCAACGTCATCACATCCCCGCGCTTCAAATACACAGGCGCGGGTTTTCCATCCTTCTTCACACCCATGCCCACGCCAGGAGGTGTGCCCGTACAAATCACATCACCCGGCTTCAAAGTCATGAACTGACTCAGGTAGCTCACGATTTTGGCCACGCCAAAAATCATGGTTTTGGTGTTGCCGGTTTGCATGCGCACGCCGTTGACGTCGAGCCACATGCTGAGCTTTTGTGGGTTGGCCACTTCGTCTCGCGTAACCAGCCACGGGCCGATGGGACCGAAGGTGTCGCAGCCCTTGCCCTTGTCCCATGTGCCACCACGCTCCAATTGATATTCGCGTTCGCTCACATCGTTGATGAGGCAGTAGCCGGCCACATGGTCAAGCGCAGCCTTTTGCGACACATGGCGCGCCTCTGTACCAATCACGATGCCCAGCTCGACTTCCCAATCGGTTTTGGTGGAGCCTTTGGGCAGCATCACATCGTCGTTTGGGCCTTGAATGCAACTGATGGCCTTGGTGAACACGATGGGCTCTTTGGGGATAGGCATGCCTGCCTCAGCCGCATGGTCGGCGTAGTTCAGGCCAATCGCCAAAAACTTGCCAATGCCAGCCACAGGGCAGCCCATGCGGGGCTTGCCTTTGACCAAAGGCAGCTTGTCGGTGTTGAGCTTGGCTAACTTGGCCAACGCTTTGTCGCTCAACTGATCGGGCGTGACATCGGTGATGACTTTGCTCAAATCACGCAGCTTGCCTGCGGCATCGATGAGGCCTGGTTTTTCTTTGCCAGGGTTGCCGTAACGCACGAGTTTCATAAACCACCTTTGATTATTTCTGTACCGACCAGTCCGCTAGACATGATTTCGCCACCATGAATTAGCGGGTTAAATCTCTCAAGCTTTTCCATCAATGTTGAGTCGTCTGCTACTGACTCGCATTCACGACAACAGGACTTATACGTTTCTGCATTCATTTTTGGTTTATCAGTCATGGGAATATTCCGCATCAACGACACATCAACGCAAGCGATGCCTCTAAATGGTCCAGCGGTGAACGCTTGAAGCCGGAGCGCGTGAATCGTTGCAATTGCCCCAGCGCAAACGCCATCAATACCGAAGCACGCACTTGCGCATCCGCAGTGGGCGTGGCCGACTTGTTGGCTTCGGCCGCCACACGCAACACTTGGCGCAGGGCAGACTCGATGCGCTCAAACAGTTGGTTCATGCGCTGGTGCAAGCGCTCGTGCTCAAACACCAAGGCGTCCCCCACCATCACGCGGGCCATGCCTGGGTTCTTCTCGCCAAATTGCAGCACCACCGTCACCATGCGTGCGGCTTTGGTGGCGCCATCGCCTTCACGCTCGGCGATTTGATGGACCAAACCAAACACGCTGTGCTCGATGAAATCAATCAAGCCTTCGAACATTTGCGCCTTGCTGGCGAAGTGGCGGTACAGCGCCGCCTCGCTCACATCCAACTTAGACGCCAACAACGCCGTGGTGATGCGCTCAGAACCCGGCTGCTCCAACATGCCGGCCAGCGTTTGCAAAATTTGCTCACGCCGCTGCCCTGGCTTCATGCGATGACGAACTTTGGGTGCTTCAGAGTTAGGAGCGGCGGCGTCAGGCAAAGCGTTGTCGGACATGGCTTAGGCGTGAAGTTAGTGCGACCTAATCATGGTGCCAAACGCTTGTTCCGTCAACACCTCGAGCAACATGGCATGAGGCACACGCCCGTCAATGATGTGCACCGCTTTCACGCCGCTGTTGGCGGCATCCAAAGCGCCAGCAATTTTGGGAATCATGCCGCCGCTGATGGTGCCGTTGGCAATCAGCTCGTCAATGCGGCGTGGTGTCAACTCGGTCATCAACTCGCCTTGCTTGTCGAGCACGCCGCGGATGTTGGTGAGCATCAACAGTTTTTCGGCGCTCAGCACCGTGGCCAACTTGGCCGCCACCACATCGGCATTGATGTTGTAGCTCTCGTTGCCTTCACCAAACCCAATCGGGCTCACCACAGGGATGAAGGCATCGGCTTGCAAAGCTTTGACCACGCTGGGGTCGATGCTGACGATATCGCCCACTTGGCCCACATCGTAGGTTTTGCTGGGGTCTTTGCTGTCGTGAACGGTGAGCTTTTTGGCACGAATCATCGCGCCGTCACGGCCGGTCAAGCCCACGGCCTTGCCGCCGGCTTGGTTGATCAAGCCCACGATGTCTTGCTGCACCTCGCCACCCAACACCCACTCCACCACTTCCATGGTCTCGGCGTCGGTCACGCGCATACCTTCGATGAACTCGCCTTTTTTGCCCAAGCGTTGCAACAAGCCTTCAATTTGCGGGCCACCACCGTGCACCACCACGGGGTTCATGCCCACGAGCTTGAGCAACACCACGTCTTCGGCAAATGCTTTTTGCAAGGCCGGGTCGGTCATGGCGTTGCCGCCGTATTTGATGACCAAGGTTTTGCCGTGGAACTTGCGGATGTACGGCAACGCCTGGGCCAAGATGTCGGCGGGAGAAAAATCGCTCATGGTGTGTGACTCCGTGATGTGCTGTGTCTGCGTTGTTTATTCTGCGTGGTCCACTGCTGGGGCAGGAGCTTGTGCAGCTTGAGGGCCCAACACGCGTTCGCGCACCATCTCGCGCAAGAGCTTTTTCTCTTGGAAACTCAAGGCACGTTCCAACACGCGACGCACGCCCAGCAACAACTGACGGTCCACCTCTTGTGGAATGCCGCGTGTGTTTTGCAGCTCTTCGCGCAAATCTTCGCGCAAGTCTTCTGGCTCTTCGTCCCACCATGCGGTGATGACGGTGTTGAGCTGTTCGCGCAGTTGTTCGGGGTCCACCACAGGGGCGGCGTGCACCGAGCTGGCGTGGCGAGCGCCACCGTCGCGCACGGTTTGTGCACCCAACACCACGCGCTGATCAGCTTGCGACAACAAGCGCGCCCAACCTGGATCTTCGCGGTTGAGTTGCGTCATGTTGCGCGAGGCTTCGTCGGCCAACAAATGCACAGCCACGCCATGCAATTGCGCTTCATCAATCAGGCTGATCAAACGTTCGTCGTCACTGCCTACCAAGATATGGTCGCACGCACCGTTTTCTGCCAAACGTTGGAGGTCGGCACCCAAGGTGCGCAGCATCGACAAGCCGCCGTCTTGGCTGTGTGGCAACACAGCGCGCGTAATTTGTGCGCCAATCGCTTGGTCATCGGGCGTGTCGCTGTACCAGTAAATGCGGCGCAGGTTCAGGTCGAGGCCGTTATGACCCAAGGCGTTGCTCAACAAGGCATGCAACTGCGGGCGCACATGGTCTTGTGCGGTGTCGGTTTGGCCTTGCAACCAGGCCAAAAAGCGAGCGTCGATGAGGGCAATGCAAGATTCAGCGCCAGCGTGTGCGGCAGCATGTGAAGAATGTGTGCGTTTCATGAAAGTACTAAAAAGGTAAAAAGATAGAAATCACTCACCAGAGCACTAACTGTGCGCACTGGCAAGCTGCTTTTATTTTAGGGCGCGGACCGCATATTCACAGGGGATAATCACCAAAACTTATAAATTTTTCACGGCATGACACAACCCATTTTGATCACAGGTGGCACGGGCTTCATTGGCTCGCACACCGTCGTCACGCTCGCGGAGGCGGGTCAACCTGTGGTCATTTTGGACAATTTGTGCAATTCCAGCCCCAAAGTCCTCGACCGCTTGGCGCGCTTAAACGCCAGCCCCATCGAGTTTGTGAAAGCCGACATTCGCGACTCAGCGGCGCTCGACGCCTTGTTTGCCCGTCACAAATTCGCAGGCGTCATCCACTTTGCGGGCCTCAAGGCCGTGGGCGAATCGGTCGCCCAACCCCTGCGCTACCTAGACAACAACGTCAGTGGCACCCTCAACCTGCTACAGGCCATGGACCGCGCGAATGTGCGCCGCATCGTGTTTAGTTCGTCTGCCACCGTGTATGGCGACCCCGTGACTGTGCCAATCCCTGAAACAGCAGCACTCACCGCCACCAACCCCTATGGCCGCACCAAGCTCATGTGCGAAGACGCGCTGCGCGAACTGCACGCCGCCGACCCACGCTGGTCGATCGCCATCTTGCGCTACTTCAATCCCGTAGGTGCGCACGAGAGTGGCTTGCTGGGCGAAGCACCCAACGGCATTCCCAACAACCTGATGCCCTACATCACGCAAGTCGCCTTGGGCCAGCGCGAGTACTTGCAAATTTTTGGCAACGACTACCCCACACCCGACGGCACCGGCGTGCGCGACTACTTGCACGTGTGCGACTTAGCCGCCGGCCACTTGGCCGCGCTGCGTGCGCTGAGCGAACCCAAACTCCTCACCGTCAACCTCGGCACAGGCCGTGGGGTGAGCGTGCAAGACATGGTGGACACCTTTGCGCGCGTGAACGGTGTACCCATTCCACACCAAGTGGTGCCGCGCCGTCCGGGCGATGTGGCGCAGTGTTTGGCCGACCCACGACAGGCCAAAGCCTTGTTGAATTGGGAAACTCAATTTGACCTAGAACGCATGTGCACCGACGCATGGCGCTGGCAGTCCATGAACCCACAAGGTTTCGACACCCCCCTATGAAAAATCAAGACGACGGCACGCTGTCCCTGTTTGACGACTTTCCGCCGGCCTACGAGCCCGAGAAATCGCCGCCACCTGCAGCCGCAAAGAAGCCACGCGCTAAGCGCAAGTCGGCAGAGCCCAAGGTAGCGGCGACTGACACGCATGCAGATGAGGTAACTCAAGCACTGACGACCGAGTCCGTCGTCGACCAAGGCGTACACATCGAAAAAACGCTGCACTTCGCAGGACTTGTCGAACCACAACGCCGCCGCAACAGCCCATGGGCAAAGCTCGATTTGCAAGCCTTGCAAGCTGCCACTCAAGTACCGCATGTGATGGTCGTCATCACCCGCGGCGAAGCCGGTGGCGCGCAGTCGCATGTACGCGACTTGTGCCAAGCCTTGCAAGGGCGTGTGCAATTCACCGTCGTCATTGGCGGACCTGTCGAAGAATCTGTTTTGGGCCACGAACTCACGGCAATGGGCATCACCGTGTGCCCCATGCCCGATATGGTGGAGTCGCTCAACCCGCTCAAGCTGTGGCCTGCCGTCAAGCAACTGACCGAACTCATCCACACGCACCAACCCGATATCGTGCACGGCCACAGTGCCATTGGCGGTTTGGTATCACGCGTGGCAGCGCATCGCGCGCACGTCCCCGCCATTTACACCGTGCATGGCTTTGGTTTCAAACCAGAAGTCCCCGTGGTGCGACGCACCGCTGCCGCATTGGCGGAGCACATGATGGCGCGCTGGACTGCGCACATGATTTGCGTGTCTAAGTACGAGCGCGAGTTGGCCTACAACTTAGCGATTGAGCACGAGCGCATCCACGTCATCCCCAACGGCATTGCACGTTTGCCAGCGCCCGAGCTTGTGCAGGCAGACGGCGATACAGCCACGCACAGCACATCAGCACCTGCACACGCGTCAACAGCGCCCCGCCTCATCATGGTGGCTCGCACCAAAGCACCTAAGCGTCACGACTTGTTGCTGCAAGCCTTGGCCAAAGTGCGCAACACTTTGGGCTACGAACTCCCTGTGACGTTGGCTGGCGATGGCCCGCTCACCGTCGCACTGCAAGCGCAAGCCAAAGCGCTCAACCTCAAACTCGTGACCTGGGCGGGCGACGTGAGCAATGTCAGCGAACTGCTCGCGCAACACGATGTGTTTGTGCTTTTATCTGACCACGAAGGCATGCCCATCACCGTGCTCGAAGCCATGCGTGCGGGCCTGTGTATTTTGGCCAGCAACTTGCCCGGCATTCGTGAGCAAATCAGCACCTACCAAGACGGCGTCTTGGCGACGAACACAGCAGACGCGGTGGCCGAAAAACTGCTGCAACTCGCGCGCGACCCACACATGCGTAAACGTTTGGGCAAATCTGCACAGCAACGCTTTGCAGACAGCTTCGCCGCAGAGACCATGGCCGAACGCGTGTTGCAGGTCTACCGTCAGTGCACACAAGAAGCTCAACCAACACCTGCCCCTGCAGATACAAACGGCGCCATGCCCAACAGCAACGGCTTGGTCTCGGCGTCGGTGCGCCGCCGTGATGCCCTACAGCGCTGGGCCTTGTGGGGCGTGTGGATGTTGATCCCAAGCTTCATGGCCGCGCAGCTGCTCGAAGACGCGGGCTTGATGACCTACCAATTTGGCGAAACGCTGTGGTGGTGCATCTTGCCGTATGCCATTGCCACCCACTTGCTCATGCGCGCATCCAACTTGCCCGTGGCCGAGCGCAGTGGCGTGTTGTGGGTGTCTACCACCGCGCCGTTTGTGTTCACACCTTTGGGCTTTGCGCTGTTGCAGCAACCCTACTCACGCGCTGCCGTGGTGTGGGCCTATGCAGCCACCACGCTGTGGCTATGGTGGGGCTATCGCCGCCACGTCAAACACCGTGCTTTGCGCTTGGTACACATCGACACCACCGTGCCTGCGCAGCTTGCGGCATGCCTCAAGCCCAACACCCTCGACCCACATGCGGTGCAGCTCATCGCGTGGAACCCCAACAGCGACACACCTTTGCCCGCTTGTGACGGCGTGGTACTTGACCGCCATGTGCGCAGCACCGACGAACGCATGCGCTTGCTAGGCGAGCTGAAGATGCAGCACCTGCGCCTGTACAGCGTGGAAGCCGTAGCCGAACTGACCAGCGGCCGAAAAATGCTGCCCACCGCCACCGACACGCTGTGGGAAATCGACAACGACCCCAGCTACGACCGCGCCAAACGTTTGCTCGATGTGACGGCCGTGGTCTTGCTCGCGCCACTGTGGCTGCCCCTTGCCGCAGGCGTAGCACTGGCTGTGCGCTTCGACTCCAAAGGCCCCGCCTTGTATTCGCAACCCCGCGTGGGCCGCGATGGCCAAGTGTTCACGCTGTGGAAATTCCGCAGCATGGTGCACGGCTTGCAAGCGCCAGGTGTGGACTTTGCACAAGCCGAAGACCCACGCATCACCCGCGTCGGCCGCGTGCTGCGTCGCACACGCTTAGACGAACTGCCACAGCTTTTCAATGTGCTCATGGGCCACATGAGCCTCATTGGCCCACGCCCCGAGCAAACTGCGTTTGTGCGCGACTTTGCGGCCACCATCCCCAGCTACCCCTACCGCCACCTCGTGCGTCCGGGTCTCACCGGCTGGGCGCAAGTGCAGCAGGGCTACGCCGACAGCGCCGACACCACACGCATCAAACTCAGTTACGACTTGTATTACGTGGCGCACTACTCACTCGCGCTCGATTTGTTGATTGCAGCTAAAACCGTCAAAACCGTCTGTACGGGTTTTGGCGCGCGTTAAGCCCATGCACACTCGCCGCGTTTTGCTATTGGAAGAACCGTCATGGGGCGGCGTACACACCATGACGCGCACGCTTGCCGATGCCCTTAGTGCACAAGATTGGCAAGTCACGGCACTGCCTTGGCAGCAAACCCAATGGCCCGCCTTGGTGAGTGCGGCCAAGCAACACGATGTGATCGTGGCCACCCACAACTTTGGCCCCACGTATTGCGGCGCAGCGCTCAAAGCCATCACAGGCAAACCTCTGGTCAGTTGGGCGCATGGCCCGCTGATGGACGTGCTGCACGAGGCCCGCACCTCGGCTGTCAAAAAGCTTTGGCTGCGGCTTTTGTACAAACAAGTGAGCCAGTTTGTGTGCGTCTCGCGCACCACGCAAGACTCCTTGCTCAGCTTCATCACGCTTGGCAAAAACCAACGCTGCACCGTGGTACCCAACGGCATTGCACCGATGCCTGAGGGCCAAGCCATTCATGTGCATGCGGGCCACGGGGGCGAGGGCATGCCGCCTTTGTTGCTGGGTTATGTGGGGCGTTTGTCTTCTGAGAAGCGCCCGCATTTGTTGCTGGACACCCTGCGCCATTTGCCTGAAGAAGCGCAGCTAGGCATCGTGGGCGAAGGCCCCATGCACCGCAAAATGATTCACGATGGCATGGACTTGATGTACCAAGGCCGCGTGCACTTTTTGGGCAAACACCCCAGCGGCGCGAGCCTCTACAAGCCGTGGCAAATGACGCTGCTCACCTCACGCTACGAGGGTTGCCCCATGACCGCACTTGAGTCGCTCGCCTGCGGCGTGCCCTGCGTGTCGCTGCCCATTCCCGCCATGCGCGAGCTGTATGACTTGGATGCCCCTTATCTGCTGGCCCGAGGCGATGCCCCTGTATCGCTGGCCGAGGCCGTGATGACCACCCTCAGCTTGCCCGAACAACAAGTGCGTGACGACATGGCCCGCATCGTGGCGCGCCACCATATCGATGGGTTTGTGGGCAACTGGCAAGATGTGCTGCGCGCCATATAGATGGCGGATCGCCACAGACTTGACATTCAATTTATTGGGTGTACATTAATTCGATGCAAATTGAGTTCAATGCTGCCAAACGCGATAAAACCCTTGCTGAACGAGGCCTTGATTTCGCACGCGCAGCCGAAGTATTTGCCGGCGTACACCTGACTGCACCAGACTCAAGACAAGATTACACAGAGGACCGCTTCATCACCATGGGCCATTTAGGTGAACGCTTGGTTGTGCTGGTCTGGACTCCGCGCGACGAGGTGCGTCGCATCATCAGTATGAGGAAAGCAAATGACCGCGAAAAAGCCTTCTATGACCGCTACGTGGACTGACCCCGACGACGCGCCTGAATTGACCGAAGCATTTTTTAAAAATGCTGATCAATATGTAGGCGCCCAACTCAAGACGCGTGGTCGTCCAAAAGCATCCGTCACCAAAGAGCCCGTCAAAATTCGCCTTGACGCCGATGTGTTGGCCGCATTGCGGGCCAGCGGCGAGGGCTGGCAAACGCGCATTAACGACACGTTACGCGCTTCGCTCAAGCTTGCCGGAAGGGTCTGACCTCAGTTCATGCAAAGTACCGTAGTGTCAGAAGTCGCGTCTTCAAGACCGCCTATTAAATCACCCACCATCTGCATCCACTTCGTGCGCGGCGGTCCAGCCTACCTGCCCGAGATCGATGCGTATGTTGACTTCATCACATCGCACGGTCACCAAGCCTTGGTGCACGACACAGGCACAACGGTGCCACTCAACGCGCAAGTGGTGTGGTGGATGTGCGGGCGCGTGCCCAGCGCTGAGGCGCGTCGCTTGAAAAACGCGTTTCACATCCACGAATACGCCTCCACCTCAGCCCCGCCCAAAGCCTGGCTGAAAGACTTCATCAAGCACTGGACACAGCCCAAGCCAGACTACCGTTTGTTCCAAAACGGCTGGGTGCGCGAGCGCATGGGGTTTGACGATGGCGTGCCCCACGCCCTGCGCGACATGGGGGTGGCGCAAGCTTTCTTCAATGCAGCCGCTCCTGCGCTGCCCGAACCCTCGTACGAAGACGAGGCCCCCACTCGCATCCCACCTAACGAATTTGACTTGGTCTACTTGGGCGAGATGAACCGCCTATTGCCCTTTGTGCCACTGCTGCAAAGCATTCACGACACAGGCCGCACCTTGCTGCTGGTGGGTGACGTACCCGAAGCACTGCGCGCACAACTACCCGCCAGCGTCACGTGCACAGACCGAGTGCCGCATGCCGATGTGCCACACCAGTTGCGACGCGCGCGCTTTGGCTTAAACCTTGTGGGCAACATCGAGCCCTACAACCAACAAACATCTACCAAACTGCTGGAATACTGTGCTGTAGGCTTGCCAGTGGTGAGCAACGACTACGCATGGGTGCGCTACTTTATGGCGCACTACCAAGGTAACTTTCATTTATTGCGTAACGATCCAAAGAGTTGGCAACACAGCTTTGGCGTGGCGTTAGATGCTTACCCGTATGTGGTGCCTGATGTGCGCGAACTCGCTTGGCACAAACTACTGGGCAAGCTGACCATTTGGCAACACCTGCACATCGTATGAACACCAGCCGCGTCGTGGCCCTGTCCAGCATGGTGGCATTTGCCACGCAAGTGGCATTTGCGCTGCTCATGTTGCAACTGTTCACGCCACAAGAAGTGGGCGAGTTCTCGGTCATCAGCCAAATTGGTTTTTTCTGGATGACGTTAGCTTTAGCGCAAGCGCCATTGGGTATGTTGGCCAACCAACATGTGTCAGTACATCTTGCGGCACAGCGTGCGTGGCGCGCTAGCGCTTTGCGCGGTTTGGGCCTCTTGCCTGTGGCCGCTTTGGCCGTGTGGTTCAGTCAGCTCAGTTTATGGCCAGCTTTACTATGGGCACTGCTGCTGGCGTTGTGCCAAATAGGGTGGATGCTGGCGCAAAGCTTCACCCTGCGCGTAGGCTCGGCTTGGCAACAAGCGGCGGTGCGTGTGCTGCCGCCTGTGACAGCGGCAACCACGGCACTCACGGCCGCGATGCTGGGCGCATCACTCGGTTGGAGCGGCCCCAGCTTGGTGCTCTCGGCGTTGCTGGGTTATGCCGTGGGTGCGGCTTGGTTGGTGCCGGCTTTGCGCTTTAGCGATACACAGACGAACAGCGAATCTTCTGCAGCACCTACGCCAGAGGCATCCGCATCCGCAGCCTCAAACTCCCAGCAATCCGACCCCCGCAGCGCCACCCTGCGCATGGCCCACACACTGGTTGATGCCCTACTAGCCACCGCCATCATCGTGGTGTGGCAGCGCTTGTATGGCTCTGAGGAAACAGGCTGGATGAGTGCTCTGCTGCGCGTGCTGGGTTTCTTGCCTGCTGTGGTGCACATGGCATGGGCACAAGTGGCCTTGGCGAAAGGCCACAACACAAATGCAAGCCCTTGGTGGCTGGGCCTAGGTGCATTCGCCTGCGTCATTGCGTTGGGGTTGTCATGCGCGGCAGCGCTGTACCTAAGCTGGCTAGACCCCCGCTGGAACGGTTTGTGGCCCTACATTGCGCCGCTGGTGCTGTGGCAGGGTAGTGCTTGCTTGTCGGCGGCGTTTAGCCATCGGCCTTTTCAAACGCAAGCAGCTATTAGTTACTCATGGGCTTGCATGGTGCTCGGCACGCTGCAAGCTGTGGTGCTATTTCTACCGATGGGTTTGGCGCAATCCGTTGATGCTGTGCAGCACATGACTGCATTTGCGTTGGTGAGCGCCTTGGGGCTACTGAGTTTGACCGTGTGGATGTCAAAGTTGAAATAGCCATATTGCTCATTGGCCAGCCAGCGATTGGCTAATGGCTGCAGCAATCGGTTTTGCGCCAGCCGAAGCCAAATGATTGGTGTCGTAGTAAAACGGTTGCCAATTCACTTGCGCCATGCAACGCTGCCCATTCCCCACTTTGCAAAAGAAATCCTCTGGACGAATTCGCACGATTGCATCAAGCCATTGGTCATCCAATGTCTCCAGCATGAATTGATTTCTTGTTTTGTACAGTGCACGCGATGTAGACACATCGCTCGGCACATTGCCCGTTTGTAAATAGGTTGAAAAGTTATAAAGGGGCAAATCCCATCCAACCTCTGGCACCGGATAAACCACAAGCACCTGCTTTTGCGTGGCCAACAGCTTTTCTAAAAAGCGCCACACCGCTTGTCTTTTCCATTCGCCGTCTGTTACCCAGATGCCGGCATTCGTAGGTGCATAGTTCAATGCTGGATTTTTAAGATACTCAACACCACCTTCCCGATTGTCAAACGACGCCTCATCTAACAAGCCCCGAACTGGATACATCTTGACCGTCCACCGTGCACTCACCACCACAGCATCAGCGTTCGACTTTATAAAGTGAATCAAATTGTCAAAGTTTGATACACAACGCTTTGTTGCATCCACCGATGAATCTGTCGGTTTACCGCTCAACATACCGGGAACTGTGTGGTTGCAATTCAACAACCTAACCCGCAAGCCCTTGATCTTTTTATTTTTAAACTCTTCGTCTAAATCACCCAAAAGGCTCGAAGCATGTGAGTCACCGTACAAAACTACGGTGGTGTTGGATGACAACTCACCAAACTCACAAAAGTCCAAGTCATCGAAGCCGCTTATTTTTTTAAAGTCGCAAAACTTGCCCTCTTTCACCTTGTAGGGATCAAACGCTGATGCAAACTCTTTGGGATATCTGGCTGGAAAGCCATCTTTGACGTTGATCACAAGAGCGACAGCACTGAACAATGCGATGCCTGCCAAAGACAAACAGGCAACAGCTTTTCTGCTGAAGCGTGATTTGTCTCGAAACGGCGCTTCTACAAAGCGCCAACTTAAGTATGCAAAAACAAAGGTTAAGCCAATCAACCCCAACAAGATAGGGTGGTCTAAATGATTGGGGCTCTGATAACGCGCAAATGCAAACACTGGCTGATGCCATAAATAAGCGCTGTAACTGACCAAGCCAATACCAACCATCGGTTTGCTTGCCAATAGCCAACCGACCCAAGTATTGGGTGTTGCAAATGCAATCACCAGTACTGCGCCAAAAGTTGGAAGAAGTGCCGAAACACCTGGGAATCGGGTGCTTTTGTCAAACGCAAACATGGCATACACCACGAGGGCCAAACCTATTGCCGCCACCCCTTGCTTAACGACAAGCGGTGTATCAAACTTGTATTGACGCTCATGAGCACCATGCAGTGTCAACGCCAACAGTGCCCCAGCCCCGAGCTCCCATGCACGGCTGTGCAAGTAAAAAAACGCGATTGATACATCCTTGTCGAGTTTGATTTCTGCAATCAATAAACTCAAAGCACTGATAAGCAGCACAGCTGCCAGTACATGGGCGCGCTTCAGTCGCCATATAAAAGCCAACAGCACAGGAAAGAACACGTAATACTGCTCTTCAATCGCCAGACTCCATAAGTGCATCAATGGCTTGATGTCTGATGTCGTATCAAAGTAGCCACTTTGCATATACGAAGTGACATTGGCCAAAAACAGCACGGCCCCTAGAAGGCTTTTGGCATATGCACGCAGATCAACGGGGTTAAGAAGGCAATAGGCAAATGGCAGCGTCACAGCCAGCATCGCAAACAGCGCAGGCAATATGCGACGCGCTCTGCGCTCGTAAAAATTGGCGATGGAATACGTACCGCTGTTTAACTCAGCAACTACGATCGATGTAATCAAATAACCACTGATGACAAAGAACACATCAACGCCAATGTAACCGCCGCTAAAGCCCGCAATTCCAGCATGAAAAAGAATGACAGGAATGATGGCTAGCGCGCGGAGCCCGTCTATTTCAGGTCTGTACTTCGTTGTGGCTGTAAAATGCATAAAAGGGATCTACCAATGACATCGCGACACTTAGACTTAGGATGTGGGCTTTCACCTCGCAACCCTTACAACCATCAAGAAATATACGGCTGTGACATCCGAGAAATTGACACAGCTGTAGAACAAATTGGCTTCAGCTATAAGCGAGCCAATGTTGTCACTGGGCCGATTCCTTTTCCCGATGGGTATTTTAATTCCGTCTCTGCCTTTGATTTTCTTGAACATATTCCGAGACAAATTGTTTTACCTACAGGCGAGGCAACAAACCCATTCGTAGAATTAATGAACGAGATACATCGCGTCCTGATACCTGGAGGACTACTGCTTGCTGTTACGCCGGCATATCCACATGCATCCGCCTTTAGTGACCCTACACACGTTAATATCATCACAAGTGAAACACATAACTATTTCACAGGCCCTAAACCTGGAGCTCAGATGTATGGCTTTAAAGGCTCATTTGAGACACGAATCGCAAGACGCGACACACCCAGCAATGCGTACGACCCAATCGAGTCGGAACTAAAAAAGACGCTTCGGAGAATACACCGCCGCGTCTTTCGTGGGGGCCTATCTCACATGATTTGGGAGTTCAAAAAATCAATTTAAAACGACTTGAACTATTAAGAGCATCAGTCAAAAATAAGCCCCATGGATAAGGATTAACTATTTTCCTTAAATCCAAGTCCATTTAACATTTGAATTATCGTGTAACGCATGCACCGTCATGTTATAAGTACTCAGCTCGTGTGCTCGTGCTTTAGCCAACTTCGCTTTTCTTTGATACCTTGCTATTTTCCTAGACCACCAACCCTGCCCCATATACAAACGCATCAAGTTACGATTACCTAGCCCCTCTTTCGCCTTTAACTTTTTTTCTAAGTGAAGCGCCTTCTGCGTAATCTGACCATAGTGGTGCAACCATGATGATGCACACGTACCCATCTCCAAATCGGCCTCATTAGCTCGCTGAAAAAAGAGCATGTCTTCATACCCCAACAATTTAGGGACAGGCATAAAGTAACCTATCTCATCCCACACATCATCGCGCACCGCCATGCAAACCGCGTGCGGTATACCATGGCGTACATAGCCATTCATCACAGTTTGTCCTTTTTCAGCCCAAGCCGCGAAATCGTAATCTAAGGCACCCTCCACCATAGCAGGGCTGGCAATTTGCAACTGATTTTCTTCAGCCGACTCAAGTAAATTTTTCAGCCAACCTTTGGCACAAATCACATCGTTGTTCATCACCACTGTCCATTTGGACTGAATAGCCAATGCACCTTGGTTCCAAGCGGCGCCACAGCCCAAGTTACGCTCATTCAAAATGACAGCACCAAAACCTTGCTGCTCCAACCACTCACGCGTACCGTCGGTCGAACCGTTGTCCACCGCAACAATGCGAGAAAAATCCACTTCATCGCGATCTAAACTGGCGATGAACTGCTTGGTGTAATCCAGTTGGTTATAACAAGCGAAAGTAATTGTGTAATTTAATGAACTCATAAATCTAATTATCGTCTAGCTCGTTAAGCATCAAACCCGCCGCACAAGCCGACAACCCACAAAATACAAGTCGTCCGGAGTTATGGCTCAAGAAAGTTTGCGTTAACCCAAAGTCCATATACATCATTGGTATGACCATGCCTGTCATCGCGAGTGACTTTACCTCGATATTGACTGCATTTAAATACGGACTGAAAAAGAACACCATAGGACCTAAGTAAAGGCACAGCAACAAAGCGAGACCAATCAAACCACGCTTAAGAATTGAATCTAAATACTCATTATGAAGATGGGTCAACTCTGAAATAAAGATAGGAGAGAGCTCTCCGTTTGCTACTCCCTGATCGCGCAAAGAGATCCATCCCTCTTTACCAATTCCAAGTATTGGAGCATCTCCTATGTGCTTTACAGCAAAACTCCACATAGCCAAACGAGATCCGACCGGACTGTCTTGATTGTCTTTTTCTATAAATGCAACAGTCTCAACAATGGCCTCCGACACACGCGATTTGATAACCTTATTCAATCCAAACTGAAAACCCACTATTGCCAAACTTGAAATGAGCACTAAACCTGTGATGCCCTTTCTTCGCCATGTCCAATGCTTAGTTGCGTGCATCAATATCCAAAAGAATATCAATACGATTGCAACCCATCCACCACGCGTTTGACTCCATACGGATGCCACGATCCCGCTAGCGAAACCTACCCACATGAGCACATTCATCCAAGTCAACGCTAGAGTCATTAGTGCACGCACCATACACAATACGCCCAGCAATAAGGCGATATTGCCAAACTGAATAGGGTGCATGAAGCCGCCAGCACGTATACCCAGACCTAGCGCTTGGTAACAGGAAAAGCAGAAAGCGCCAATGGCACCAACCGCAATGCCCGACCAAAACCAATCAGCATTGGGCTTACATCGGCGCAAGAGCCAAACAACGAACACCAGCGATAAGAACGGTAGCGCGGCATCAACTACTCGCCATGAAAGCTGCTCGCTCAACCCAAGAGCAATTTGGCCTAATGCATAAACTAACGCAGGGATGACAAATGCTCTTGCATCAATTGCAAGTAATTGATGTCTAGCAAGCGACCACAAAACTAATCCGATAAAACAGAGACCGTAAAATCCGAATGAATAACCACTTGGAACAACTAAGGCAACCGCTCCTATTAAAAAAAGAAACAGCGACGACCATTTGACAAGCGATAATGGCACCTTATGCATGCAAATCTTCCATCAACAAAGCATTGGCATCTTTAGCCGCCAACAAAGGCTCTCCAACGATCGAATTGAGTGGCCAATTAATATTAAGAGTGGAATCATTCCAAAGCAAGCTTCGTTCAAACTCTGGGTAGTAATAGTCGGTGGTTTTGTACAAAAACTCCGCACTCTCACTCGTGACCAAAAAGCCATGCGCCAAGCCTGCGGGCACCCACAGCTGTTTTTTGTTTTCCGCACTCAGCTCTAGCCCAAACCATTGCCCGAACGTAGGCGATCCCTTGCGGACATCCACCGCCACATCAAACACCGACCCTTGTACCACCCGAACCAACTTGCCTTGGGCATGTTGGGTTTGGTAGTGCAAGCCACGCAGCACGCCCTTTGTCGACTTGCTGTGGTTGTCTTGCACAAAGGTTTCGTTCAAGCCAGTAGCTTGGTTGAAATCGCGCTGGTTAAAGCTCTCGTAAAAAAAGCCGCGCGCATCCCCAAACACCTTGGGTTCTAAAACTAAAACGCCCTCAAGGGGCGTTTGTGTTACTTGATAGGGCATGGCCTTACTTTAACAAACCCAGCAGGTACTGACCGTAGCCATTCTTAGCCAACGGCGCGGCTAGCTTTTGTAAAGCCGCTGCATCAATCCACTTTTGACCAAACGCAATTTCCTCAGGGCAAGCCACCACCAAACCTTGGCGTTTTTGCAAAGTGCCAATAAAGCTGGCTGCTTCTAGCAAGCTATCGTGCGTGCCCGTGTCTAGCCACGCATAGCCACGCCCCATAATTTCCACATTCAACTGCCCTAGCTCTAGGTAGCGTTTGTTGACATCAGTAATTTCTAGCTCACTACGGTGGGATGGCTTCACAGCGGCGGCTATGTCGCACACCTGCTCGTCATAAAAATACAAGCCCGTGACGGCATAGTTGCTTTTGGGTTGGGCTGGTTTTTCTTCAATGCTCAAGGCTTTGAATGCGCTATCAAACTCCACCACGCCATAGCGCTCTGGGTCGTGCACATGGTAGGCAAACACACTGGCTCCGCTGGTGCGCTCGTTAGCACTGTGCAGCTGCTTGACCAAGTCATGCCCATAAAAAATGTTGTCACCCAATACCAAGGCACTGGGGTTGTTACCCACAAAGTCTTTGCCAATGATGAAGGCTTGTGCCAAACCATCGGGGCTTGGCTGCACCGCGTATTGAATGTTCATGCCCCATTGGCGGCCGTCGCCCAACAGCTCGACAAACCGAGGTGTGTCTTGCGGGGTAGAGATAACCAACACGTCGTTAATGCCACTAAGCATCAAGGTGGTCAGCGGGTAGTAGATCATGGGCTTGTCGTACACGGGCATGAGCTGTTTGCTCACGGCTTGCGTCACGGGGTACAAGCGTGTGCCAGAGCCACCTGCGAGGATGATGCCTTTGCGTTGTTGGGTCATATCGGGTTCTCTTGATCTATGTATTTTTAAAGTATTTCCGCCAGCATACGGTCTACGCCCTGCTGCCAGGGCGGCAACGCCAACCCAAATGCTTGCTGTAGCTTTGCGGTACACAAACGCGAGTTAAGTGGCCTCATGGCCGGCGTAGTGAATGCACTCGTAGGCACAGGCGCAATCTCCGTCACTTTCCAAGCCAGATCTGGCTTCATGGCTTTGGCTTGCTTAATCACATGGCTGACGTACTCGTGCCACGTGGTTTCACCCGAAGCCACAAGGTGGTACACCCCACTGAACGAAATATTTTGCGTATTCTGCACACGGCGCATGGCGTGCGCAGTGACATCTGCAATCAGGTCGGCTCCCGTGGGTGCGCCGTGCTGATCGTTAATGACGGTTAGGCGCTCGCGCTCTTGCGCCAAGCGCAGCATGGTTTTGGCAAAGTTGCCACCGCGTGCGGCATACACCCAGCTGGTGCGAAATATCAAATATTTGCAGCCACTAGCCACAATGGCTTTTTCACCATCTAGCTTGGTTTGGCCATACACGCTCAGTGGTCCTGTTCCCTCGCCCTCTTGCCTTGCATGGGTGCCACTGCTGTCAAACACATAGTCGGTCGAGTAATGCACCAGCCATGCGCCCACTTGGGCAGCTGCTTTGGCCAAAGCAGCTGGGGCATCGGTATTAAGACAACGCGCCAAATCGGGCTCTGACTCGGCCTTGTCTACCGCGGTGTGCGCTGCTGCATTGACGATGAAGTCTGGCTTATAGGCCAACACAGTTTGAGCCAGCTCTTCGGGCTTTGATAAATCACCGCAATAGTGGGTGCTGTGCCTGTCTAGTGCTAGCACCTCACCCAGCGGAGCCAAACTGCGCTGCAGCTCCCAGCCCACTTGGCCATTTTTGCCTAGAAGCAAAATTTTCATCATTGAGGCCTTATGCACCGTACTGCTTACCTACCCACTGACGGTAGCTGCCATTGGTCACACCCTCTACCCACTCTTGATTCGCCAAATACCATTGCACGGTTTTGCGTATGCCGGTCTCAAACGTTTCTTGCGGCTTCCAACCCAAGTCACGCTCTATCTTGCGTGCGTCAATGGCGTAGCGACGGTCGTGGCCTGGGCGGTCTTTGACGTAGGTAATTTGCTCGGCGTAGCGTTTGCCGTCTGCGCGTGGCTGCAGCTCATCTAGCACGGCGCACAGGGTGTGCACCACTTCGAGGTTTGTCTTTTCGTTCCAGCCACCGATGTTGTAGGTCTCGCCCACTTTGCCTGCTTCAAGCACGCGGGCAATGGCGCGGCAATGGTCTTCTACATACAGCCAATCACGCACTTGCTGGCCATCGCCATAAATGGGCAATGGTTTGCCAGCCAAGGCATTGAGCAACACCAAAGGAATCAGCTTTTCTGGAAAGTGATACGGCCCATAGTTGTTGCTGCAATTGGTGGTCAGCACAGGCAAGCCATAGGTATGGTGCCATGCGCGTACCAAGTGGTCACTGGCAGCTTTGCTGGCTGAGTAGGGACTGTTGGGCTCGTAGTTTTTGGTTTCTGCAAACGCGGGGTCGGTAGGCGACAACATACCGTACACCTCATCGGTGGACACATGCAAAAACCGGAAAGCTGCTTTTTCTCTCTCGGGCAAGCCTTGCCAATAGGCTCGCACGCTCTCTAGCAAATTGAAAGTACCCAGCACATTGGTTTGAATGAAGTCGCCAGGGCCGTGTATGGATCGGTCTACATGGCTTTCGGCGGCGAAGTTCAGCACGGCACGAGGCTTTTGCTCAGCAAGCAATTGGCTCACCAAGGCACCATCACCAATGTCACCTTGTACAAACAGGTGGCGCTTGTCACCCTCAACGGATTTCAAATTAGCCATATTGCCCGCATAAGTGAGCTTGTCTAAATTAATGACCAATTCATCGGTTGACTTCAACCAAGTATGAACAAAGTTACTGCCAATAAAGCCAGCGCAGCCCGTCACCAAAATTGCCATGCGTTTCTCTTTTTAATTTCATCAGCGAGCATTTTTGCTCAAAATTCCTTTAAACAGGGTCAAAGCAATGATTTTCAAGTCCAACCAAATAGACCAGTTCTCTATGTAGTACAGATCAAACTCAATGCGTGTTTTCAAGTCTGTGTCGCCGCGCCAGCCATGCACCTGAGCCCATCCAGTGATACCGGCTTTCACCAAGTGCTTCTTCATGTAATCGGGAATTTCTTCTTTGAATTGCTCCACAAACATTGGCCGCTCTGGACGTGGCCCCACGATAGACATATCGCCCCACAAAACATTTAGAAACTGCGGCAATTCATCTAGACTGGTTTGGCGAATGAACTGCCCAAATCGTGTGGTAGTTTTAGTGGACGCACCGCCCCAACGAATACCGTTTTTTTCCACATCTACCGGCATCGAACGAAACTTCAGCATGCCAAACGACCGGCCGCTGAGTCCCACTCGCTCTTGTCGGTAAAACACAGGCCCTGGCGAGCTCAGCTTCACACCCAAAGCGACCGCAAGCATGATCGGACTAATCAACACCAAAATCAACAATGCCAACACTTTGTCCTCGAGCCACTTGAGCTGTTGACTACTGCCCATCATGGGAGACGCAGACAAGTCATACATAGGCACACCCATTACCTCGGTCACCCCGTGGTTAATCAGGCGTAACGTCAGCAAATCAGGAACCCATCGAATTGATGCTGCACTATGTCGCAATCCGTGTAGCGTCTTTTGTATAGCCTGAGCATCTCCCAGCGGCAACATGACCCACACCTCATCAAGCGATTCATTCGCTAAAGCCTCAAGCGCAGCCACATCGTTAGGGTTGTGAACCACAGGTCCAACCGCATAGCCCGACCAACCTGCCGAGGCCATGCGCTGCCGCAAGCTAGCAATCGCTTCATCAGCTCCCACCAGAGCAACATACCGCAGACCAACACCACGCAGGCGCATACTGCGCAACACCAAATAAATGCTCAATCGGCCCACACAAAGCAAAACCGCGGCCAATAGCATCCATACCGCAAACCAAATTCGTGAAAACTCTTGCGTCGCCTTAAAAGCAAACAACCAGAGCAATAGCAAGCTCACCACCACAAACCATCGACCTATTAGCTTAGCCAGCATGGCCGGCATTTGTGCACCACGCCACGATGCAGGCACACGGCCTGAGAAGAAACTAAACAGCAAAGCGCCAATCATCGCCATACCGTCGTAGCCAGCAATAAACCTCACAGGCATCTCGGTGGGTAAATCTAAATAGCGTCGCACATGCAAAGCCAAATAAGCAGATAGCAATATCAACGCTGCATCCACCAGCTTGATCATAAAAGGCGCAACAGGTGAAGCGCTTTTAACGTTAGGGTTCATCTTTGTTCATATAGAGCTGCAATAGCTCCTCATTCATGCGCCCGACCACAAATCTTGAGCGAGCCATCTGCGCCGCATTGTCACCCATGCGTTGACGCAGCGGCGCATCGTTGATGAGCTGCTGAGTACGCTCGAACAACTCTTCATCGGTGTCACACACAAAGCCTGTCACACCATGTTGCACCACGTCTTTACAGCCCACCACGTTAGAGACCACAGCCGGTATGCCCGCAGCCTGCGCCTCTATCAACGCCAGCGGCATACCCTCCCACAATGAGGGCATTAAGAAAATATCAGCCTTCGTCAACTGCTCGCCCACTTGGGCTCGGCTTAGCCAGCCCGTAAGCTGAACATTATTTCCGCTCAGCTCATGCGCCAAATCGCCATCACCCACCCACACAAAACGTGCTGGCAACTCGGCACATTGCTGCGCCACCGCTTTAAATCGCCATGGCGCCTTTTGATAGCATACGCGGCCTGCATTGAGCACATTAAGCCTGCCATCAGCACTGCCTGTCGATCGTTGCACCTCACTCAAATCGGTCGCGTTTTCTACCAAACGCACACGGGCATGCCCGACTTGACTAGAAGCCAAATCAGCCTCGGTGGCTGAACAAGCTACCAACGTGCCACCCAGCTTGGCAGCCCCCCGCTCAAACCCTAAAAAAAGCTTTTGCTTTGCAGCCGAAATGTCTTGCCTTAAAAAGGCAAACCCGTGGGGCGAATAAAACACGCCTGTGTGCCTGCGCAAACGCCCCCCCGCCAGCCACACCGCCACGCGGCCCAGCACGCCTGCTTTGGACGAATGCAAGTGCACCACATCGGGCTGCTCTTGTCGCAGCAAAGCGGCTAAGCGCCAAACACTGAAGGCATCTTTAAAAACCGACACCTCGGTCACCATGGGTACCACCACGCGCTTGGCTAAAAAGGCAAAGCGCTCATCTAGGTCAGTAGGCGTGTCGTGCCTGATGGAATGAGCCAGCACCACCGTGTGCCCTGCCGCAACTTGGCAGCGCGCAGCCAGCCACACATAGTGACCCACCCCTGCACCCAATGACTCGGTTATATGCAAAACCTTCATGGGACTATTGCCTTCTCTTGGCGGCACATGCTCAGCAGCCACACCAGCGCCAACACCTGCCCTGCCACCATGCCATTCACCCAAGCCACAGGCGTACTCAGCGCACAGGCATAGCCCACGACCACAGTAGCCAACAACACGCAGGCGTTAGCCCATAGCACCATGTGCTTGCGCTCGGCCAGCACCAAGTAACTGGTCAGCGTATGCTGGCTGACGCACAAGCCCAGCCACAAGCCCAACGGCCACAGCACGGGTGCAACCAACGCCACCATGTGCGTGGGCAAATACCAGCCCAACAGCACTGGTCCGACAAGAGCCAACACAGCAGCCAACACCAAACCGCCACACACACACACCAGCAGCAGCTGCTGCGTTGTACGCCAATACAGGACACGATTTGAGTAAAACAAGCCAGCTAGCCTTGGATAAAGCGCCATATACAAACCCACCAGCACAGTAGCGGCTAGGTTAAATAGCTTTTCGGTAGCAGCATAAGCCGCAGTAGTGGTTGCATCGGCCAGTCCACCCACCACCACTGTGCCCAGTGTGGTGGATGCCAAAAGCAACAGCTGCGATGCCACCAACGGCGCATCGGTACGCAGCCAGCTTATGTTGTCTGCGCTGCAAGCGGGCTGTTTTGTCGCGTTGTTTGCACTAAGACGTGCTACCCACCAAGTGCCCACACCCACGCACACTTGCGGCAGCACCAGTGCAAGCACCAACCATGCACCTTGCGAACTTGTTGCGTCCCCCACATAGCCGCCGACCAGCGCATACACCACCCCTGCGCTGGACATCACCCCTAATGCGGCAAAGCCTACAGCGGTCGCAAAGCGCAGCTGCGCTTGCAGCCACCAGTTCGAATTAAGCGCATACGCCCCCAGTAGCGCGGCAAACACCCACACATACCACTGCCCCCAAGCCATGCACACATAGCCCACGCCAAACACCACCGCCACTGGCCCTGCCAACAGCAGCAGCTTGCCCCGCACCGAGCTGCGCCACACCTGCGCCGCACTGGCGGCATTCGCGGCCCTAGCCACAGCAGCTGGCCCACTCAACGCAAAGCCATATTGCAGCAGCACCACGAGGTAATACACATACACCTGCGCCACCAGAACCGCGGCCATCAGCTGCGGGTCGGCCCAGCGCAACAGCACAGGCACAAAAATAATCCCCGACAAGCCCAGCAAGCCCATCAAGAGCATTTGCCAAACCCATACGGGGATTGCGTGGTGTAGCTTAGGCATCAAGCCTATCGGTAGGTGGCGTTACAAAAAGCTTTCTACGGATCGCCTCTGAAGACACCGCCAATACAAACCAAAAATACGGCTGCCTTGTATTGTGAAAAAAAGTAAACGCCGCCATCATGAGCACCACGCTGAAAGTATAAGAATCGCGAATGCGCCACGCACCAATTAGCAAATAAGAGACTAACGCAAGCCAAGCACCGCCGGCCAATATGCCGCCTTGCGTAAGCAGGTCGATCGTGATGTTATGCGATTCTTTTTCGCTACCTATTGAGTTATAGGAGTATTCACCAGGACCATGCCCCACCCAAGGCGACTGCCACCAAGATTGCAAGCCATGCACCCAATGCTCTTGACGTACGCCTGTTTTTTGCAATGGGTCACTGTAGCCAATGCGGAAAGCTTCTTGATCATTAAATGCTTGCCCGTCATAACACTTGGCTGACCAAAGCCCCTCGCCTTGGCTTATGGTTTCCACAGCACATCGGACCGATTTGCGCACCTCACCATGCGCAAATGTTTTCACTAAAAACACGCAAAGCACCATTACTAGTGCGTAACCCAGCAGCGACATACGGCTGGCCTTCATCTCCCAGCGCAGGCGCAGCATGATCAAAATCACAAACTCAAACACCCAAACCACAAACAAGCCATCGCTACGCACCAGCAAGCCCATGAGCATCAATGCAAAGAGTAGCAGGCCAAAGCCAGCCATTTGCAGCTGCGTCGGGTTGGTTACATCACGCCAGAGTGCTGCCACCCATACTGGCAAGGGAACAAAAAACAAAGCTAATTGGTTGGGATTGACAGACCATCCTGAATAACGAATGTCCCCGCCATCAGCCATATATAGCTGCTTTGCCAGCGCAGCATCTCCCGACAGGTAGACCAGAAAGCCAAGCCATAAAGTCACGACCGTAAATATGGACAGCCAAAAAATGCTGCGCCGCACAGCTGCATCACTAAGTTGCACGAGCAACGCAATTACCCCCACCGTCACAGCCCCCGTAAACATATAGGCCATGGCATGGCGCCCTGCAGACACACCTGGATTGTCTGAAAACGCCGCCCCCAGCACCATACCAAACCCCGCACATAGCCAAAACCACACGACTGGCATTTTCCAAATCTGCAATGCCTTACCAAACCAAACACCTGCTCCCGCCAGTAAAGCGAGCAGCAGCTCCCCTGGCCCCACTGGAAATGCCGTCAATCGTAAATTGGTGGAAATAGACAACAACAATGAAAACCCCAACGCAATCGGCACAGCCTGTTGCTGAATAACAATTAGCGCTATTTCTTTTACTCTCTTGTTCACACTGACCTTTTCAATTTTGATTTTCTTTTCACGTTTAATCTATCATCTCGCAATAGGTATTGTGGGCTATTAGCCTCCTACCCTGTCAGCGCCACCTTTAACTTTTGCAATTGATTTGGCATTCCCCCAAATCAGTAGACAAATAATGATGTCAAAACTGAGATGGAGAAATGCAAATGGAACGGACGAAATACGCCCCAGAGTTTAAAGACGAGGCAGTCAAGCAAGTCATCGTTAGAGGTCATTCGGTAGTTGATGTTGCCAAGCGGCTTGGCATCCCTGAGGGGGTGCTGTACACGTGGGTCAGTAAGTTCAAAAAGGCTGACGAACCCGTCTCCAACGATTTGAAGGTGCTGCAAGCCGAGATGGTCAAGCTCAAGGCCGAACTCAGGCGCACGACCGAGGAGCGCGACATCCTAAAAAAGGCCGCCGCGTACTTTGCAAAGCAGTCCGAGTGAAGTACGCGTTCATTCAAGCCCACCGATGCGAATTCAAACTCACCAGCATGTGCCGGGTTCTTAAAGTTAACCGCAGCGGTTTCTACGCGTGGTTGCATGAACCGCTATCGGCAAGAGCCAAGACTAACGAGACGTTGACGGTAAAGATTCGTGAGTTCTATGACCAAAGCATGGGCATCTACGGCAGCCCCCGCATCTTCTGCGACTTAAGAGAGGCTGGTATTGCTTGTAGTGAAAACAGGGTTGCAAGGCTGATGCGCGAGGCTGGGATCAAGTCAGTACGTGGCTACAAACGACCTCGTTACAGAACAGGCAAGCCCGCATTAATTGCCCCTAACCAATTGCAGCGGCGATTCGAACATAACCAGCCAGATCATGCGTGGGTGACAGACATCACTTATATCCGCACGCATGAGGGGTGGTTGTATTTGGCTGTGGTGCTGGACTTGCACTCGCGCGCGGTAGTGGGTTGGAGCATGGATTCGCGCATGCAAACGAGTTTGGTATTGGATGCCTTAACGATCGCTGTTTGGCGAAGACGTCCCAAAGACTCTGTGATCATCCATTCAGATCAGGGTAGCCAGTTTGGCAGCGACGAGTTCAACCGTTGGTGCAAAGACAACCGATTGAGTCCGAGCATGAGCCGACGAGGCAACTGCTGGGACAACGCGGTGGCTGAGTCGTTCTTCAGCAATTTGAAGAGCGAGCAAATTAAGAAGCGCATTTACCCAACAAGGGTTGAGGCCAAATCTGAAATCTTCGATTACATCGAGGGTTTCTACAATCGAGTTCGACGCCACAAGCACCTCGATCAACTCAGCCCCCAAGAGTTCGAGCGGCAGCGTCAAACTGCGCTATGAAAAGTGTCTACAGGTTTGGGGGAATGCCAATTAAGCATGCGCATACAGAGCGGGTCGTAAATCATGAGCTTGTGACACACAAGTTAGGGTCAGAACCGCGAGCGAGGATGCCGAGTCAGCACAGGCACCCTATAGGCCTGATGGCAGGCACGCACCAAATGGTCTCTGGCGGCCTTGCTAACCGAGTAAGTAGTTGAGCTCGTACGCGACTCATCCTTGAGATCATCCAAACTGCAACTCAACTGCGTAGGTGGGCATCTCTACAATCGCTAGGGTTTCATCTGAAGTTCACAGCAAAGTGTGGACGAAATTGCTGCCAACGAAACCAGCACAACCCGCCACCAAAATTCACTTGATTGAATTTACATTTGTTTCGATTGTTGCGCCATCCACACCCAGTCCACAACATCGCCCTCTGACTGATAGCCAGGAACAAGTTCTTTCAGCCATGTGCGAATTAGTGGCACATCGTTGACGTCAAGCACTTGCGTTAAACCAGTAAGCTTGGCATGTAGCTCGTCCCAGGGTAAAAAGTCTTCATGTGCTTTCATGATGCGCCCGTGAGAAGTAGGCAAAGGGTTATCGCCAATTAACAGCTCTTCGTAAAGCTTTTCACCAGGGCGCAGACCTGTCACGGCCAACTCGATGTCTCCGCTGGGGTCGGCTTCGTCGCGCACCGTCAGGCCCGACAGCTCCACCATGCGGCGGGCAAGGTCGATAATCTTCACCGGCTCGCCCATGTCTAACACAAACACATCACCGCCCTGCCCCATCGCGCCCGCCTGGATGACCAGCTGCGCGGCCTCGGGGATGGTCATGAAGTAGCGGGTGATATCGGCGTGCGTCAGGGTGATGGGGCCGCCGTTTTTGATCTGCTCACGGAACAACGGCACCACCGAACCACTGGAACCCAGCACGTTGCCGAAGCGAACCATAGAAAAGGTGGTCGCGCCATGAAGCTCCGCCAAGGCCTGCAACACCATCTCAGCCAAACGCTTGGTGGCGCCCATGATGTTTGTGGGGCGCACCGCCTTGTCGGTGCTGATCAGCACAAAGTTACGTACGCCGTTGCGCGCCGCCGCTTCGGCGCACACCCAAGTGCCCCACACGTTGTTGCGCACGCCTTCGGCGGGGTTGTGTTCCACCATGGGCACGTGTTTGTAGGCCGCAGCGTGGTAAACGGTGTGCGGCTTCCAGGTGGCCATGATCTCGTGCATGCGCACCTCGTCGCACACCGAGGCCAACAGCGTCACCAGTTCCACCCCATCGGCCACGGCCAACAACTCTTGGTGAATTTGGTAGAGCGCGAATTCGCTCATGTCAACCAACAGCAATTGCTTCGGTTGCGTGCGCACAATTTGCCGGCACAGCTCACTGCCGATGCTGCCGCCCGCGCCTGTCACCACCACCCGCTTGCCCAAAGTGTTGAGGTTGAGCAGCAAGCCATTGGGTCGCACCGGCTCGCGGCCCAAGAGGTCGTCGATATCCAGCTCGCGCAGGTCAGACACATTCACCTTGCCCTGCGCCAAATCGTTCAAGCTAGGCAAGGTGCGCACCGCGACCTTAAAAGGGGCCAAGGTGTTCAAAATTTCATTGCGCCGAGCGCGGCTAATGCTGGGCAGTGCCAGCAACACGCGAGCCACCCCCACAGAGCTCACCAACTTGTGCAAGTCGTGCACCGCATAAATACGCAAACCGTTGAGCACGTGCCCGTGCAGGCGGTCGTCATCATCCAAGAACCCGGTCACCTGCATGTCGTGGTTGTTGGCCATGGCTTGTGCCAACTGACGTCCACTGTTGCCAGCGCCATAAATCAGCACCTTGGGGCGGGCGGCCCTTTGCAAAATACTTTGGTAACGGTCACCCAACCACACCCTGGCCAAAGCCCTCGAAGCCCCCACTAGGAAGAGCAACAGCATGGGCTGAATGAGCCCCACCGTGCGTGGTACACCCGCCACACCCAAAACCGTGAACACACAGGCATACAACAAACCGTACGCCCCAATGGCTCGCCCCACCGTCAACAGCGCGGGCCACCCACTGTAGCGAAAAATGGCTCGGTAAAAACCCGACACCACAAAAATGGGCAAGGCCAGCGCCATCGAAACCAGTGCCGCCCAAACCAAGCCACTTGCCCATTGACTGTCACCGGTCAAACTGACGAACTCATCCAACCGCAAATAAAAAGCCAGCCACACGGTGAACACACACAGCGCCATGTCCACAGACAAAGCGATCAGGCGTTTGGCCAAGCGCGGCAATGCCAGCATGGGGGCAGCCAATCGGTACAACTGAGTTTTCAATGCGACACCCCGTCTTTTTTGATCACCTTGAGCGCTGTAAAAGCGATGATCTTCACGTCCATCCAAAGACTTTGCTGTTGTAGGTATTGTTCATCCAACGCCACTTTTTGAGGAATGGGCAATTCATCGCGTCCGTTGATTTGTGCCCAGCCCGTCAAGCCTGGCAGCAACACATGCACCCCGCGCGATGTGCGCAACGCGATCAGGTCATCTTGGTTGTACAAAGCGGGGCGCGGCCCAACAAAGCTCATGTCTCCCATCAAAATGCTCCACAACTGGGGTAATTCATCCAAGCTGGACTTGCGCAAAAACGAACCGATGGGCGTGAGCCACTGCTCGGGGTTTTGCAACAGGTGCGTGGCCACGGCGGGCGTGTTGATGCGCATGCTGCGGAACTTAGGCATTTTGAAAATTCGGTTGTTCCGACCGACCCGGTCACTCCAATACAAGGCTGGGCCAGGCGAAGTCAAGCGGACCGCCAAAGCCACCCACAAAAGAGGCAGCGCCAGCACAGCAGCCGCCAACACAGCCAGCAGCAAATCAAACCATCGCTTCATCGTTACAATCCCTCTGCAGCCCGTCGTAGGCCTTCATTCACGGACACGGGCGGAACCCAGCCCAACAGCTGGCGGGTCTTGGTGATGTCCAGTTGCAAAGAACCACACAGGCGTTGGTAAATGCCGGGCTTGTTCACCAGATCGGCTGCCAGTTTTAAGCACGCCGTTGGCACGTAAAACAAACGTGCGGTGCGCCCCATGGCGCCACCCATGCGCCGGAGCAAGTCGGCGGTCGACAGGTCTTCCCCATCGCTGACCAAGAAAGTCTGGTGGACGGCTGCTGGGTGATCCAAACAGGTCACGATCAAGTCAACCAAATTGTCCAAAGCCACCAGGCTGCGGCGGTTTTGGGTCACGGTGGACAGGGGCAAAGGCAAGCCTCGGGCCATCCAACGCATCAAGGCGGCAAAATTCGCTTTGACCCCAGGCCCATACACCAACGGTGAACGAACGATCACCACTTCCATCCCAGTTTCATCCGCGATCCGACGCAGCGACTGCTCTGCCTCGTGTTTAGAAATGCCGTATGCATCCTGAGGCGCCGTAACGTCATCGGCTGTGAAAGACTGGCCTGCGACCGTGTATTCGCCATTTACTTTTATGGAGCTTAAAAAAACAAAGCGCCGAACGCCTGCGGCTGCAGCATGACGGGCTAGATTGGCCGTACCTTCCACATTCACGCGACGAAACTCTGCCAATGGGTCCGAGCTCTTGTCGTTCAAGATATGTACGCGAGCGGCAGTGTGCACAACAGCAGAAACACCAGCCAGTGCTGCTTGCCAGTCCTGCGTATCGCGCAGATCACCAACCAAGATACCGTCAACACCAGTCGGAGAAGGGGGCACGCCATGCCGATAGGCGCCCCGCACCTCATGGCCTTGGTTGGCCAGATACTTCAGAACAGCCGATCCCACAAAACCCGAAGCACCAGTCACCAAGACCCTCATCCTTGACGCGCCCCACTTTTTATGACCACCAGAAGTCTGCCAGCCAACTCCTGCATCAGCTGGGCCCGGCTATAACGCTCAACAAACGGTTGTCGCGATACAGGACTAGGCTTGACATCCCGAATTGCGACCACGCCCCCCTCTAGATGACAAGGCTGAAAAACCACCGCCCCTGTCACCTGCTGGAGAAATTGAGCAGCATACCCAGCCACCCCCGCAACGATAGGTTTGCCCGTCACGGCATATTCAAACAATTTTGACGGCAGCACCTTGCGAAATGCTGGGTAGTCATTGAGATGCAAGAATAATATGTCGCTGCTTCGATAGAGCGCCAACAGATCTTTGCGACTCACCGGCAACATGATTTTCACATTACTCAGATCACTGACTGCGTGTTCTAGTTGGGATCGTTGACCGCCATCCCCCACAACCCAGAACTCGTGACTGTCACGGAACGCCTTGGCAAGGCCCGGGATGATGCGCACGAGCCCTTGTCCCTCCCCGATATTCCCTGCGTAGAGCACTATCGTCTTGGAGCCAACCGCCTCTTTGGCATAGTCAACTCCCGTGAAAACATCGTCGATGCCATTCGGAATCACACTTAAACATGCACCTGGATAACGATCGCTGAAATACTCCAAGAAGCCGGCCGAGACCAAATTAATATGCGCAGCCCGCCTCATGGTCAATTTCTCCACGAGCCGAAAGACAGGCAGCATCAGGCGAGCAGCAAGCGGCGACAGGACATCCTGCAAGGTATCGACAAAAATGTCGCGAATATCAAGATAGAGCGGAGCCCGCACCCTTGACGCAACGAGTGCGCCTAAGGCCGCGGTGAATAATCGGGATGAGGTGGCGAATACCAGATCGTATTGACTGCCACGCGTTGCGTTAATGACCTGACAGGCATAAGCGGCAAACGCACGCGATTGGTCCAAAAAACCACTGCGATGAGCAGGCAGTGCAAAACGCCTCACCGTCACAGCCCCCCGCACCTCCTCCGGTAAGGCGGTCTGGGAAAAAGAGGCATACCGGTTGGGTTGTGTCGTCAGGACATCGATCCGCACCTCCGCGCCGATCTGCCGCTGCAGCGCTTCGACCAGCCCAGTCATCCGAAAGGAGCCCGCAGAAAGATCAGGCTCGAAATAGAAACTCAAGAGCAGGATATGCATGGCCAGGATAGACGAGTCACAAATCGAAGTGGAAACTCACCCCGTTGGCGCCCCACCAGCAGGAAGTTGGGCTGCGAAACCCCGAATTGAGGATGCCAAGTCGAGGGCTCGATCCGCCATATCATGCGAGGTTCTATATGCATGAGGAGGCAGCATGAACCATCGACGCTCGCCAGTTCACATGCCGATTCACCCTTGAAATGAGGACGCCAGTCGGGATGAATGTGAAAAAACACCTCAACCAAATGAGAACCGCCACCCGCCAACTCATCGACAATCTCCACTCCATTCCGCACAGTAGTCCACTGTCGATAATGGATTGGTTTGCCCTGCAAGCGCCTATAGCCGTCATGTCTTGCCGCCAAGGTCACTTCGTCGTATCGCACGTCGAATGTCCGTGCCCGTCGTGCCACCCTGAACCCCGACCAAACCTCAGACGAATCGCATTCATCCACACGTACCGTGTTGTGCGCCGCCGTGCCCCTCTGGCGCTGGCGCTCTAACCCGTTGCCATACACCGACGTGCCGGAATTCACCAGTACACGCCGCCCCGCCAGCGACAACTCAAAACTCAAGGTCCCGGCATGCGCGTGCCCCGGCAGGTAGTCCGGGCCGACTGAGCCGACATCCGCCAAGATCACAGCGTCTCCGTTCTCGATTCGCGCATAGCCACTGTCGCCCAGTAAGCCCAGTCGCGCCGATAACGGCAATGGAGGCTGCATACCCAGCCGCCTTATGTAATCCTCCAACTCGTGCGCTTTGGGTGCAATGCCGATGGCTGCGTCGTTGAAAAATGCGATCTCGCCATCGGGTTGCGTCATGTCGTTCAGCCATGCGGACATCTTCGCAATCGTCTCCCGCCAACTCGGATCCACCGGCTTGCCATATGCGCTGTGGAGATTGAACAGATCCAGCAGATCCTCAAGCAATAACGCGTGGTACATCGGCGACCGCTCAAAGTGTCCGCCATCGGCCAGGATCTGTTCGCCTAGCTGTCTACCCATGACTCTCTTACCCAGCGCATACCAACGATCGGCCTCGCTCCCTTCAAAGAACAGTCCACCAAAAAGCAACGCCTTGGCATTAGCAAACAAATGGTTGCCGAGCAGATGCACCTCCAACCGGCGAGACAAGAAACGCAGTTGAACCGACAAAGAATGCCTGAGAGCTTCGCTCGGCTCGTTGCCAGCCAGAGACCACTTGATCCAATTTACTACTCGCATCGAAATCGGATAAGGATCCCAGCCAAGACCCACACCCGGTGGGTTCTCCTCGATCCAGCGGTCCATTAGCTTCAGATGCCAAGAGCGACGCGTCTCCGCAGACCGTGCATTGAGATCATCGAAGTAATGCAAGTTGTACAGCCAAAGCTTATCAAGCGACTTCGAATTCCAATCTTCGGCTGAGGCGATTTCATGTTCCAAGCTCAGGAAGCGAAACCGACCTTCAGCCAGCTGACTTTGTCTGCGTGGAACAGGCGCACTCCAACCCGCCACCAAGCCTCGAGGGGAAGGCGCTGGCCGCGAATCTGGACTAGGCGAACGCAAACGGAACGCCACCCGCCCCCAGACCTGAACCGGTTTCAAATACCGAAGGGTATGGAAGTAGAGCGCAAACCGTGTTCTCAGCTTCATTGTCTGCGTAGCCGTTCAGCGGCTTCGATCGTGACTCGCGCCACTTCGAAAATCTCTTCTGGCGGAATCGCTGGAACTCCCACTTCCACAGCCCGCAAAAATGCCTCAGCGCAGGCTTTTTGCCCTTTGTCTTGCCGCCACAGGTTGAGTTTTCCAAAGCCTGGCCAGCCATAGCCCTTGAGATTGCGGAAGTTGTCCAGTGCCAAAACACGCCCGGCTGCAAACACTTCCACACGCTCCTTCGGAAAGCTGGCTGCACCGTTGGCCAGATACAGAATGGTTCCAAACGACCCGTCTTCAAAACCCAAGGTGATCGACGCCTTGTCTTCCGTGACACCACCGAACGCTCCCCCCATGCGGCGCGCTTGGATGGAGATGATCGGGCAACCGGCCAGAAAACGCATCAAATCAATGTAGTGACAGGCCTCGCCGATGATGCGCCCGCCGCCGACAGTGTTGTCCTGCGTCCAGTGGCTCGCGGGTATGGCACCAGCGTTCATGATCATGATAAAAGATTTGGGCTCCCGTACTGTTCCCAGTAGCGCCTTCATCTTCTGCACTTGCGGCGCGAAGCGGCGATTGAAGCCAACCATCAACTGCGCCCCCGTACCGCCAGCATGCATCTTCGCGTAGGCTTGCTCGACTTCCATCAACTGCACACGATCAATCGCAAGCGGCTTTTCGACAAAGACGTTCTTGCCCGCTTGCAAGGCCTGGACCACCAGGCGTGAATGCGAGTCATGCCGCGTCACGATAGCCACCGTGTTCACAGCAGGATTGGCCAACAGGGTCGCAACGTCGGTAGACGCTTGCGCGAAGTCCGCCTTGGCACCATGAATCACGCCACTGAGCCCGCCCGAGGTGACGATGGTATGAAACTGTGCCCCAGCTGCCCTGAACGCCGGAATCAAAACACGCGAAGCATAGTTGCCGGCGCCTATGAAGCCAATCAACGGGCGCTGCGCGTCAAAACGGTCAGACGAGGCCAGCGCTACGCTACGCACTGCGCGCTGCGCCATCGGCGAGCTGTATTGCAGCAAAATACCCAAGGCACTCTTGTCATCGGTCAGCGTCTGGTAAGCCTGCTGCGTGTCCTCAAAGGCGACACGATGCGTGATCAGCGACTTCACCTCCAACTGGCCACCGGCCAGCATGTCTAGCACCGCCTCGAAGTTGCGCTGCTCAGTCCAGCGCACGAAGCCCAGGGGGTAGTCTTGGCCACGTTCCTCGTAGTTCGCGTCGTAGCGACCCGGGCCGTAGGAGCAAGAAACTTGAAAACTCAGTTCCTTTTCATAGAAATCGGCTCGACTGAGTTCCAGCCCGGTCACACCGACCAGCACGATTCGCCCGCGCTTGCGACTCATGCGCGCGGCTTGTGTTACAGGATCGTTCGACTGGGTCGATGCCGTGATGATGACCCCGTCCACGCCCTGGCTGCGGCTGAAGACCATGCCTGCGGCCACCGGGTCTTCGCCTCGCCCAGGATTGCAAGTTTCGGCGCCATACTGCCGGGCCAGCGCCAGCTTTGAATCGTCAAAGTCGATGGCCAGTACGCGACACCCATGGGCACGCAGCAGTTGCACCGTCAGCAGGCCAATCAAGCCCACACCCGTCACCACGAATGCCTCACCCAGCGTTGGCTGCGCCAGTCGGATACCCTGCAAGCCGATGCTGGCCAGAACCACAAATGAAGCGGACTCATCGTCCACCCCATCAGGAATGCGGGCGCAGAGATTTCGCGGTACTCTCACGACGTCTGCATGCGGACCGTTGGAAGCGACGCGGTCCCCAACTTTGAAGCCCTCGACACCAGCCCCCACCTGGGCCACCACGCCAACATTGCAGTAGCCCAAAGGCAAAGGCTGCGCCAACTTCGAGCGCACAGCCTCCACGGTGGTCATCAGCCCATCGGTCTGGATTTTTTCCAGCACCATCTTGACCTTGTCAGGCTGCTGTCGCGCCTTGTCAATCCAACCCGCCTTGCCGAAGCCGACCAACATCCGCTCGGTACCAGCAGAAATGAGGCTGCACGTTGTTTGAATCAGCAATGCCCCAGCCTGAGCCGTGGGCATCGGCGCCTCCAGCACCTCAGTGAACCCGGTACCCATGTGTTGCACAACCTGTCGCATAAATAATCTTCTAACGTTTTTTTGGCCTGAGCAGTCTGATGGAAATAGAAAAGAAAAGGTTTATAAACAGCCAAGCCCAAATAAGGCCATAACTGGCAAGCAGACTGCCACGAATAGAATCGATGGCGAGATAAATGCTGAACAGTAACAGCACAGATCCCATGAGACTTCGCCATACTAGACTGATATCGCCAGCCAGTATGATTTTCCACATACCCCCCAGCACCGCGCCCACAACAAAGCACAAAAAGAGGGCCCAGACCACGCCGACCTGGCTGTATAGCGCAAACTGATATGGCGCCCCCGCAGCACCCGGCAGGCTGGGATACATATGCTTCCAAATAACCAGATTGTCGTCCGGCATTCCCCCAAAACCCAGTATGTCCTTGCCGAAATCAAGCCCGTAGTAGGGGTGCCGTTCCGGAAATACGATTGGGTAATGCATTGCCGGCAGGGATGTTCTTGTCATTGGCGCAAGGGCTGCATAGGCCAGAATATGGGCGCTGCGATCGGCACCAATGTAGGAAACGACCTCTCTGCACAACTTCATTAACTCTTCTGGAGTGCCTGGCTTTTCGCAAGGTTTGTGGCTGTTGACAGAGTTCTCCGTTTGCTGGATCAAGACATCATCTGCTGTTCTTGATGTTTCAGAGTAGATTGGCAGTACAACCATGGAAAAATAGGCCGCTGCGATAAAACTGGTGACCACAGCAAGCAACCACCCCAAGCGTCGTGTCCATCCTCGAAGCAAGACTTCGTGCAAAAGGACTGCTCCGAAAGTGATGATGAGCGAGACAATCAGGGCTTTCTTCTGAAACAGTAATAGCGTCAACACAACCACAACCGCCAACGGAATCAATCGTTTTGCGAGTGCCTTCCAGCCATTACCCTCGATGCCCACAATCAACCATGCTGCTGAAACAGGCAGTATCAAGTAAAGGTTGACAAAGTTGAAGTAGCCCAGTGTGGAGAAAAGTGCCCAACGCCCCTCCACCCATGCACCATAGTCGCCCCAAACCATCAACTTGGCAAAAGCACCCGCACGTAGCAAGTCGTATCCGCCAACGCCTGCTGCAGTTACAAAAACCAGCATCGGCACCCACGCTGGAACATTTTGGTCATTTGGCCCCACGAGTTTTCGCAATGATGGGAGTACAGAAGATATTCGAATCTGAGAGGCCGCAAAAAAGCCGAGGAAGAATAAGACAGGAGCCCCCAAAAGCAAAGCCCAAAGCACCGTTGCTTCTTCAAACGTATAGTCCTTTGGGATGATCGCACCGGAAAAATATTCGACGAACACCACAACCGGCCTGTAGTCGAAATAGAAAAAAGTGGCCGCGATGAGGCAAGTCAAGATGTAAACGGATAGATACGTCCAAACCGGCGTATAGCGTATCAGCACATTGAACGATGAAGCGTGCGTATGATGGCTCATCAAGGCCTCGCAACACGATTCAAACCATCAAGGATGACTTTGACATGGTGTCCCCAAGTGTATTTATCCAATGCACGCTGGTGTGCATTAGAGCCCAAGTCACACCGCCAGTCTTTCCGCTCAACCAGAAATCGGATCCCTTGCATCAACCCCTCCTGATTCCCAGGCTCGTAGAGGACCGCCAGTTCCGGCTGGTCTGAGCCAGGAGGACTAACTGGCAATGCACTGGCATCCAGGCCGGGAGAGAGTACTTCTCCAATTTGGTACAGCTTGGAGGCCACGATGCCTTTTCCCATGGCCATGTATTCAAACAGCTTGGTCGGCGAACCGAAGAAGCGCGTTCCGTCCGCGTTGGGCACATGGGGCGAAACCAGAATGTCTGCTGCGGCCAAATGCAGAGCGGCCTGTTCCTGTGGTACCAAACCTGTCAGGGTACAAGCCCCGCCAGCACCAGCTGCCTCGATGATGCTCCACACCTGTGGCATCTTCAAGCCATCTCCTACCAGCAGAAAGTGAACTTTGTGATCTGTCAGCCACTGGCGTTCTTCAACGTAGAGTTGCGCAATCGCTTGCGCCAGCATCTCGGCACCATGCCATTGCCCGAAGGTGCCAATGAAGGCGAGTACAGTTGAATGTGCTGGTATGCCATATTGCGCCCTCAAGGCTTGGAGTTCGGCCAGCGAAAAACGGTCGGGCGTGAACACCGCCGGGTCGATGCAGTTGGGGTAGCAGACGATGCGCGCGGGTTCCACCCCCCTTTCGATCAGCTCGTCGCGAAGCACCTCAGAAATCGTCACCACAAGATGCGCGTGACGGAGCATGGCTTCCTCGGCCATTTCGGCCAGCTTCTGGAACTTCATGCCACGGCCCCAATGCTTGGCCACCCAGACCTCCGAGCCGTTATACTCCACCACCAGCGGCAGGTGATGACGGCGTGACAGCACCGCGCCAAGATAATTTGCTGCAGAGAGACGCTGATAGATTAAGTTGGCCGAGGCCAAGGCCAAGGCTGGATCAGCCTCCACTGTGCGCAGAAAACCTTCCTGGAAACGGTAATTATTGAGCTCGTACGGCAGCCCAAAGGCCTTTGGCGGTTGCACTTCTAAAAACTTAACACCGTCATCGATCATGACAGGGGGTTCTGCTGAGGCAAATGTAACGGGATGCCCCAAGCGCTGAAGCCCGTTGACCACGCCGGCGATGTGACCCACCGAGCCGCCTGCCTTGATGCCAAACCACAGATTGGTCTTGAGATAAAGCACTGCACCATTAGCAGTAAGCGAGCCAGCCCCCACGCGAGGTTGCGTCAGCAATACCGAAAGCTCCCGGTGCGCACGGTAGGCGGACCATAGGCAAGAGACACTGGCACTTGCAAAACGCAAGGCGTCCAACGCGATTTGCCAGCGACTCACTGTCTCGCGGCGCATGTCAGGATACACCACACAAATGGATCGTGAGCGCGTGCACGCAGCCAGCAGCTTAAGCACCGGCAGCAGGGCGGAGCTATTTTCTTCTTCTATCGGCAGCACGATAGGGTCGCCGCGCATTGACCAGAGCTGGCGCAGCAGCCCTGTAAGACCTTGAGATCTCAGTTGTGCAACAGTGACTGTTTGAGTTCCTTGACCGATCACACTTCTTACAGCGTGCTCGAAAGGTGCTGACAACGGGTACGCGGTCAGTATGAGCGATTTTTGCGCATGAGACGGCATAGCAGCTATCAAACACCCGCGACAACGTCACAATAACGAACAGACTGTTTATTTACAGGCTGTTCGATGTGTGCGATTACATTCCACTGCATTTTCGATTTAATCCGCGCGAGGCTATACATTAGTTTTCTTCCTTTGTGTGTTGTGGTGGTTCGCAGCAAGAACCCAGATCAAGACCAGAGTGACCAGATACGCAACCGAGAGCGATAACATTGCGCCAATGCCTCCGTGGATCGGAATCAACCAGATCGCCGTCACCAGTTCCACTACCAACCCAATCATCCAGACAAACACCAGCGTAAGCGGTATGCCCGCTGATGCCAAATATTGAGAGAGAATGCTCGTCAAACCTAGGGCAAAGATACCCGGCAGCCCCCACAGCAGCATTGTGAACGCGCCCGCGAAGGCCTCGCCATAGACAAGCACGATGAAGCTATTCCCCAGCCAACCGACGACAGCGCAGATCAATACAAGGGTTATGGCCACCAACCGAAGTTGAGTCCGCATCAACTGGTAGGGTTGCTCCGAGCGCATGATCCGGGGCAGCAAAACCAATGCAATCGTGCTGGGAATTACCAGGATGACGTCAAGCAGTTGTGCAGAGATTGACCAGACACCTAAGGTTTCTGCATCCGTATATTTTTCTATCAGTAGAGTACTCAATCTTAAAACGGCAAATCCAAGCGCTGCAGCCATATAGGCGCGCATGGCGTAGCCAAAGCCTTCCCGCAAGAGAAGAAAACTGCCGCCACCTCCCCCGCCCAACACTTTCATCCGGCTGTAAAGTGGCAAGCACATCAATCCTGCTACCACACTCATAATCACAAGCAATACTTCAGGGCTGCGCCAATACCAAGCCGCAAAAAACATTGCCGCAAGTCCCAGGTACCGATTGGCAAGCTCAAACCCGTTGTATTCACCAATCCGACCTTCAGCCACCAACAGGTTAGTCCCCAGCAAAAAATAGAGTCCTGACGGAATGAGAAACAAGACTGGTAAAAGTAAAGACCATGTATCTCCTGTCGCTCCGCCAATCAACCAAAGTGACGAGGCCAGTCCAGCCCCAAGGACACCCCCTCCAATAATTGAGACCCACAGCGAGTTCGCTGCCAGCGCTGACAACGGAGCACGTTCCTTGGTCAGCAGATAGGTATTACTGGAATGAAGCCCCAAGTTACCGAACTGTATGGCAAACGCGGCAAGTGTTGTCCAATAAAAAAAGACACCACGTCCTTCAGGGCCAAGAAAGCGTGCTGTGATGATGCTCGACACGAACCCCGCAGCAATCAACAGAACCCGTACGATCAGAGTCCAGACTATTTGCTTAGTCACGAAGCTGATTTTGTATCTGTGAAACACGGCGATAAAAGCTTGACTTGATGTCAACCTCAATACCAACGGGCGCGACGAACAGATTGAAGCTAGAAAGGGGTGCTGCGTTACGCCGCCATACCAGCCTGTGGCATCTCTGTACAACACCATAGGAAGGAGAAATGCAGGCATCTTCGATGCTTACTGTGTAGCCTGAGTCAACTGACCACCACACCCTGAAGCGCTTGTTGTCAACGCTAAGTATCAGTTCGGAATCCTTCTGTTCTGACACTTCAACGCCAGCCGCAAGGTGCAACGGTATGGCTACATCGTGCGCACCCTTACCCAAGAATTCGTCCTCAATGTACAGGGCATGCATCTCAATATCCAAGAGGATCGTGCGCCGTGGAGTCACAGGGGAAGCCAATCGGCAGTAGCCTTGGTGCTCACCGACAAACAATGCATAGTCATTTCCTACGTGCCATTCCAGCACACACGGGATAGCATCGTAGTGAAGATTCCACAGATAGTCCGGCCTGATAAACCGGTTGATTTCCTCCCCATCGATTTGCGGCGTGTTGTGGTACGCCGTAGACCGGAATCGATTCCGTTCCTCAAACGAAGCTGTGTATAGGTAGGCTCCACAGTCCGATACCAACGGCACGCCGTCGAGGACCGCCTCAAAGGCCAGACAGTCGTTGTGGCCGTGACCGCCACGACCTGCAAGCCCCAACGGCCCGCAATCGATGAACACGTGGTCAAGGGCACTGCGCATGACGTAGAAGCCCCCGTCTGTGAATGCCTGTGATGTCGGTGGAGGCGGCAAGGCATCAATCCAGCGGCGAACGGCCGCAGGGCCAAACGTCCAAAGCACCTCGCCCACAGCGGAGGGATTGTCGTGGCACAAATCCTGCTGGCCCGTATACAGACCGATGAGTGTATGCAGGTAGCGGTGATCGTTGATGTCCTGCGTACCGAAGGGAAGCGCGCGCGCGTCGTCGGCATCGCCCCACAGCGGTACGCTACCGTCCGGTCGCGAGTAGGCACGTGAAAAGCGTGCCATGGCACTCAGGCGGTCCATATAGCTTGGTTCGATCGGTAGGCCATGCGCCGTGCGGTACATCGCAGGCCACAGGAACAACTCGGTCACCAGCCGGTGATAGGGCACAGAGGCTTCGAAGTCCACCCCGTCGGGGAATACCTGCCGCGGCATTTCTTCACACAAGATGCGCCATCCTTCCTCCTGCCAACGCTGCGGCCCCTGTTCTTCACCGAAGAACAACCCGCCGACCACTAGTGCAGCCGCATCAGCGGTGTAGTGGTTGCCATTGACATCAGACCGCTCAATATGGCGGTCAGTGAATTCGACATGCAGGTATAGCGCACGCAGAAAACGGAACCGGAAATCGGCGTTGCACCATGAAGGCGCATCGTGAAAAACATGGAAAAACCATGTCCAACTGAAAATGCGCAAGGCCGCTTCCATGGTGCAGGACCAGTTGACCGAGCCACCGCAAGGATTTGCTGCCATCCACTGCTCTAGTACGTCACGCACTCCGGCCGCATAGCGTTCCTCACGCGTCAGCAGGAAAGCCTGTCCGGCAGGGATGAGCCACTGCAGGCGCGACAACTCCCAGGGTACTTTGACGTCGCTTGGCCGTTCAGGATTGTTGTAGTCGATGTCTGCAAAGTAGCGCGGAGGCCAGGACAATCCCGTCTTGAAATCGGTATGCCAGTCAATCTGGGCGCCAAGCTCTTTGGGCCGAGAGCCAAGGAGATCAACCCGATGAGCCAAAGCATTTTCAGCACGTGCCAGCAGGGCGTTTCGCTCGTGTGCCCCACACAGAGCATCAACCTCTAAACCATCAACAGGACCAAACCAGGCCGGGTACGGGCGTGCGGCCAGACGCTGCCATAAAACGTCCAGCGAAGGCGCCTGCAACTCACGCAACAGCGCTTGCTGTGAAAGGCTAACTCGCGCTGGTAGCCTTAATCGCTCTGTTTGTGTGCGAGCCATTGCCAATAGGCGTTCGGCGATTACGCGCGGGGGCTTGCGCAGACCGCGACGAATCTTGCCAATCAAATCAGGCATGTTCTTCGTCTCGTTTCATGCCATCTGGACTATGACTCAGTACCACAACCAAACACTCCCGCATTGAGGGACGGTAAGACATCAAAGTCAAAAACGGATCAGATATGAAGCGCTTGATCCACGACCCCACGAAAGAATAGTTGAACGACTTTTCCTCAACCACCCGTAGCGCGGCAAGGGCAGCAAGTTGATGCAGTTCCTGCATCGTGTACTCGTGATGGTGACCTGTAAAAGGTGCTTCAGATTGGTAGATGTCTTCAACGGGTGGAAGTGGTGAACGCCCTTTCAGTGAAGCCCAGCGGCGAGGCCAAAACGCAATATTTGGTACCTCGATGTACAAGCGTCCCGATGGCGCAACAATCGACCTCATGAACTCCATAAAATGTTTCTGTGAATGCGGGTAATGCTCAAGCACTGCCATCGCACTGACAACGTCAAAGTGGCGACCATCCAAGGCGACATTTTCGAAAGGGTCATGGTCGATGATCTCGACACCTTCTTTCTGTAGATAGGCGAAAAGGTGTGAAAATGAATCGCTGTAGTACTTAAGGGCTTCAGTCATGGCTACGTCTACGCCCAAACGTCGCAGAGTCAGCGGGTAAGCGCCGAAAAAACCACCGACGTCGCACCAAGTATTGATCACCCCATGCCTAGACATCATGTCAAAGGCGGTCCAATAACGCAGTTCGGAATACATCAGGTAGCTCCCAAAGTCCGTCCTGCCATTCTGCCAGCCTACGTTATGGCGCGAGATTTCGGCCTGCATTCCTGGCGTCCAGAAACGCAGCACATCTTCGACGCTTCTATAGTAGGTTTGTCGAAACTGTTCTCGACTGATGACCGCATTTTGCGTATTCATTGCATTACAGGCATCAGCTCTTGCGCCCATCAATCCAGTAATCGTACCAAGACGTCAGATTGAATAGCGTCCAAAGGTACAGGCTGGTGTCGCGTCGACCGCTACGGTGGTCATCAAATAGTTTCTGGACGTGACCGACATTGAGGTGTCCACGCCGCAGCAAAGCGCTCCCAAGAACGGCCTGTTCGGCCTGGCGGCCAAAGTCGCCGCGCAACCAATCTGCCATGGGGGCGCCAAAGCCCATCTTCTTGCGGTAAATGATGTTGTCTGGAATCAGGCCTTCAACTGCTTTCTTGAGCAGGTACTTGGCTTCACCATTGCGGGTTTTCCAAGCTTCGGGAATGTCCATTGTGAACTCGACGAGTTCATGATCGAGGAAGGGGACGCGCGCCTCAAGCGATTCGGACATGGTGATCTTGTCCACACGCATCAGCAGAAGCTCCGGCAGGCGCAGCTTGAATTCGTTGTAGATCATGCGCGTGAGCGCGTCTTGCCCTGGATGGGCAGCGTCGAATGGCCCTAAGAAGGACGAAATCACATTGAAAGTGTCTGTTTCGAGATAGCATGGTGGCAGCAAACCGCTGTTGCGCACAGCTTCAGGCACTTGTGCAGACCAGTCCGCACTCGAATTGACCAGATCCCGCTTGAGGGTGTCCCAGAACACCGTGGCGCCGCTCCAGAAGTGTTCGCGGTTGCGCGCAGCGCGGTCGATGATGTCGGCGTACATTGCCAGCCCCGGCTTGAACTTTGCCGCAGCCTTGGCCATGCCGGCCGCTAAGTGCTGCAAGGGTCCTGGCACGTAGCGCCGAAAGGGTGACCAATACTGGTGGTACAGCTTGAGGTAGCCCATGTAGCTGGCATAGCCGCTGAACTGCTCGTCCGAGCCTTCACCTACCTGTATCACGGTAACGCCGTTGTCACGCGTGAGTTTTGAGACAAAGTACAGCGGAATGCAAACCCAGTCAGCAATGGGTTCGTCCTGATGGTGAATGAGCTGGTCGATGTAGCCGACCATGTCTTTTTCGTCGATCAGGATCTGGTGGTGGTTGGTCTTGAACTCTTTGGCCACCTGATCGGCGTACTCGAGCTCGTTGAGATGGGCGTAGTCCTTGAACCCCACCGTGAAAGAGTCCACAGGCCGGTCCATGAGGCGGCTCATCAGTGCCACGTTGGTCGAAGAATCCACCCCGCCCGAGAGAAAAACTCCGAAGGGCACGTCGGACATCATGCGGCGATCCACGGCCTTCTCCAGACGTTCACGAATGCCGCTCACGTAGAAGTCCTCTGTGGCAGCTTCGGACAGCCCGCGCGTTTCCTCCGGGGATATCCCTTGGCCGGGCACTGCATCCCAATAACGCCAAGCCTTGATCACCCCTTGACGATCCACCGTCATCGCATGGCCAGCGGGCAGCTTGTAAATGCCACGGAACATGGTCAACGGTGCAGGCGTGGTCAGAAAGCTGAGGTAGTGGTACATGGCCACCGGTTCAACATCCCGAGGTACATCGGGATGGGCAAGAATGGCCTTGATTTCAGAGCCAAACAGGAATTGCTTCTGACCTGCATGGAAGTAAAGGGGCTTGACGCCAATGCGATCCCGCGCCAGCGACAGCAACTGCTTGCCCTCGTCCCAGATGGCAAAGGCATAGTCGCCGGCAATGCGCTTGAGCAGACCATCTAGCCCCCATTCTTCGTAGCCGTGGACCAGCACTTCGGTATCGGAGTGGTCTGAACGGAACTGGTGGCCTGCCGCCTGAAGCTCTTTGCGTAACCCTGCGTGGTTGTAGATCTCGCCGTTGAAGGTAATCCACACGCCACCGGTCTCATTGGACATCGGCTGGGTTGCCGCCTCGGATAAATCGATGATCGACAGTCTGCGGTGAGCCAAACCAACTTTTCCATCGGGGGAGATCCAATTACCTCCTCCATCTGGCCCCCGGTGGAACATGGTGTCGCGCATTGCCGTAAGATTGGCTTCGATTACATCAGAGCTGCTAAGAGAAACAATTCCTGTGATTCCACACATTTCAGTTATAACCTTCCGGATTACTTGATTGCCAACGCCAAGTATCTGCGCACATGGCATCCATATCGCGAGAAGCCCTCCAGCCGAGGAATGTCTGCGCACGCGTAGGATCAGCCCTACACGCAGCAACACCACCAGAACGCCTCGGGGCAATCGTGCAAGGGATTTTTCGGCCACTGGCCTTCTCAAAAGACTGAACCATTTCCAATACGGAATGGCCACGACCTGTACCCAAATTGACAGTCAGAATGTCAGTATTCCGCTCAAAACAGCAGAGTGCAGCCAGATGGCCTTCGGCTAGATCCATGACATGAATATAGTCGCGTACTCCGATGCCATCAGGTGTTGGATAATCCGCTCCAAAAATATTCAACCTTTTTCGCAGGCTGTTGGAGAAATTATCCAATATCACTACATCGTGACCTGCTTGAAACAATAACACGGCGACATGGGGGCCTATATATCCTGCACCACCTGTTACGAGCACCCGCATAACCATCTCCTATTGCTCATGACTTTCCATCCCTCCGCGAGCGCAGCTGTACAAGAAGCTCGAAGCCGACAGCTAAAATGAAGAGTACAAATCCACCGATAGGATGAGCGTATTGTCTGGATGGGTGGGCGAGCACCCCCTGAGCGATGAACATGCCAATAAAGGCTAAGGCCATCACCACAACGATGGGTATGGCGCCGAAAGCATATTTATCCCGGCGACCGCTCTGGCGGTAGCCAACCATTAGCAAACCACAACTACTAATGATCATCAACCACAACGGTGGCGCCCATTCTGGCAAGCGATACTTAAGGATATCTAGTGATTTGGCAGCGTAAATTCTGATCACCTCAACGGGGTCCTCCGCCAGACGGTTGAGGTACAATCTCCAGAGAATACGAAAGTATTCTGGTGATACGTATTGCACATTGGGATCCACTCTCTTAACCGCGGCATCCCCCTCGCTGTCATCCCAGCGAATTCCAAATTTGTTTTCACCTCCAGCACCGAGGCCTATGTAGAGGTTGTGCGAAATTCCGTGGGTTTGGATAAGGCTTGCTGGCTGAATTGGGAACAAAGCATCTCTTGCTGTTAGTATCCAGCGAGGAGCTTGCCAGGCGAAAACAACCACTCCCATCAAAATTAGAAGCCGTAGTTTCCAGCGAAGACCGCTTTTATTTGTTGCGACATAAGCTAAAGCCCCAGTGCTGACAACAAGCCCCATGGTACCGATGGGCTCCCGAAGCATGGCGGCCAAGCCCAACAATGCTCCCCCTAGAACCAAGAACAAAACACGTTTAATCCCTGAGAGATATCCCTGCACACCGAAAACAATTGTCATCGGGAAGATGAAAGCCATGGTGGCAACACCGATGAGACCTGGATGAGGAGAAGCGCCAACCCATGAAAAATATGGACCAGATCCGAGCATCAGTACAATCAGGGCCGCCACCTCTAAGCGCGCTGCAAACAAAAGACCAGCAACAGCCACGATGCCCACAAAATTAATCAGAATGTTTAATCTTGCAACATCAAGAACTGATACCGATCTGTCTTTCAGACGGGCAATCTGTCCCAGCAAAAAAGCGTGTCCCGGATCATCTGCTAGAGCAAAGCTAGCGATTGGAAACAGCTTACCCTCATTGCAGATCGCAAGCCATGCACCCGTTTCCCGTGTGCACTCTGCTGATCTAAGCCAGACATTAGCAGCACCCCAGTCTGATTTTTGAACATTCTGATATTGGCGCCCCGCTTCCTCACTTGCGGTTCTTAAGCCTGCTGCTCCAAATGTCAGCAGACAGAAAACAAATATCAACCACCGCCATGTAAATTTATCAACAACTCTCATTTGAAGACCCATATTCTCGAAAACGCAAACATGACAATTAAATAGCTGGCGCCAGCAAAAATCTGTGACACGAGATTATTTAGACTCAGCTGTAGGCAGAAATAAAGGGTTCCAAGGTTTAAAAAATAGGCTATAAAAAATGTAATAAAATATCGAATCAGTTGACGTCTGCTGTTCCCAGATGCGAGAAAAACGAACCGCCTACCCAGGAAAAACGAGCAAAAAAAACCAGACAGGTATCCTAAAAAATTACTCGCATAGGGCGACAATCCGAGCGCCATTCCGCCAAAGATAACAACATATCCAAGCGCTGTATTAATAACCCCTGCAATGGAAAATCGACCGATTTGTCCTATCAGCCCGTTACTTGCTTCCGACAACAAAGTACTGTCCTCCACCTGGCAACCAATGCAAAAACTTTTCGAGAGGCCGCAGGCTGGATAGCGACTGAGGAAAGAACAAGCAGTAACCTGCAAAGGGAATTTGCAGCCCACCAGCCCCGCTTACCAGTCGCCTCATATTGCGATAGGTAATGAGTTCCGCATCCTCGTCAAAAGGACAGGTGGCCACCATTCGGCGAGTCACCGGATTGAACGGATTATGCTCAAAAACAAACAGTCGCCCCCCCGTAGTCAGTAATCCCGCCAACTTTTTCATAACTGCTATCCGCTGATCTGCCGGCACATGATGGAAAACGCCACTCACAAAGATAATGTCATAGGCATTGCCCTCGAGCTCTTCATCTGGAAGAACTGTAACTTCCGGGAAGTTAAGCTCTACATGCGCAAGACTTCGCTCCGACAAGTCAGTGGCAAAAACCTTCGCAGAGGGAAAATATTCCGTGAGGAAAGGCAGGCTCAGACCGATGCCACAGCCGAAATCCAGAATACTTTTTTGTTGTATAGGGCAATGCTCCTTAACCAATGCAACTTTATAGCTCGAAAAATACCCACGATCCTTGCTGAAAAATTCCAGTTGCCCTTGCAACAGCTTTTCGTACTGATCAGCATATTCATCAAAATCGACACGTTTGGGTTCATCATTCATGGTCTACAGCATCTCCTGTTATCGTATCCACCAAGAATCGTGGTCTACGCTTGGCCTCTAGAAAAATCTTACCGACATACTCTCCGACAACACCAATAGACAACATGAGTATTCCGCCCAGCAAGTAGAGGGGTATGACGATTGAAGTCCAGCCCGGCAAAACTTTGCCAGTTATTACTCCAAGAATAGCGTAAGCGCTCATGAGTAATGACATGAGGAAGATAAACCCTCCAACTGCTGAGATTAGGCGAAGGGGCACAACCGAAAATTAAGTGATACCGTTCCAGGCAAGGGACAACATCTTGTGCAGGGGGTATTTTGTCTCGCCCGCCTGGCGTTCAGCCCTTTCATAACTGACAGTTGAGATTTTTCGATGCAGCAACGGCGGAAGACCGCGCAGGAACAGATTGACTTCTGGGAACGAACGTAGATTGCCCAGTACGGCAGATGACATTAACCTGAAGTCAGCATGATTTTCTAAAAGATCAACTCCCATTAATCTCATGAGCTTATAAAAACCAGCCGCTGTATTTCTTTTGAACCAGGTATCAACTTGCCGCGATACGCGAACCCCTAGAACAATTTCTGAACCTTGGTGAAATTGCTCAACCATTCGTGGAATTGCTGCCAAGTCATCTTGAAGATCAGCGTCTATGCTTATAACGGCATCACAACGGCCAGTTACATAGTCAAGGCCGCTAAGCAGAGCGCCTTGATGGCCGACGTTGCACGCCAAGCGCAGGCCTCGCAGACGCCCAGGGTGTCGCTCCGTCGCTTGCGCAATCAATTTCCAAGTGTCGTCCCTTGACCCATCATCAACCAGCACGATATAGCTATGCGTAGAGCAGCCATGGTTGACAATAAGATTTTCGATAAGCGATACGAGTCTAGGAACCGTGATGCCCAGCACTTCGCCCTCGTTGTAACAGGGGACAACAATGGCAAGTTTTGTGGTTGTTTTCTCTTTTTCCATCAATTCTCTCCCTTGATTAGCCTTTCAACTTCGAAGCTGATACGACTAGCTTGCAGCTGCTCTTCCAAGCTAATCGGCCAATCTATCCCGTTCAGCAAAGTTTCAGACAACGCCTCGAGCTCTTCCATCTGCCCTTTCCGGATCGCCGCTGACAACCAGCCTTTGTGTTTACCACCGTGCACTGTGACGGACTTGTAGTCATTCATTACCAACACCTTACCGTCAGCAAAGACCTCCATCTGCTCTTTGGGGTAGGACTTGTCGCCGAGTGCTGTGTAGGTGAGGGTGCAGACCGAACCATCAGCGTATTTGAGCGTGGCAACAAAGTTGTCGTTACGTGCCCATTGCTTCGAACTCGGAGTGATCGAATAAGCATTGACGGCTTCCACTTGTGGCGTGCCGGTCAGAGAATTGAACAAGTCATAGATGTGACACGCTTCGCCGATATTGCGTCCACCTCCCTCGGGTCCGTGGACCCAATGGTCAAGAGGGATGTAGCCGGCATTCATCCGGTAATTGGCGATGATCGGGGTTGTTCGGTTCGCGAGGATGCTGCGAACGGTCTGCATTGCAGGTGAGAAGCGGCGGTTGAAGCCGACCATGAGTAGCGGCCCGTTGAGGTGATCGGCGTAGAACCGCTCAATCTCCTCGATCTCCGCATCCTTTAACGACAGCGGCTTCTCAACGAAGACATGCTTACCAGCGCGCAAGGCCTGGAGGACCATAGGACCATGCAGGTCATGTCGGGTGGTGACCATGACCAGATCGACTTCGTCGTCCTTGAGGATGTCATCGTATTCGGTGGTGCAGTAAGCCGCCTCATACTGGGTGGCTAGGGCACGGGCGTTCGCCCCGGTACGACTCATCACCGCCTGCAAGGTGAAGCGATCCCTGAGCTTGACCATGTTGGGAAGGTGCATGCCTTGGGCGAAACTGGACGCACCTGCCAATGCAACGCGAATCTTGCCGGATTTGGTGGCTTCGACCGTGCGCAGTGGCACACGGGTGATGCGAAGCCCATCCCGTTCCGGGTATTCCAACAACACCAACAGTGGCATGTCACCCTCGCCTTTGAGCGCATCATAGGCCTCACCTGCACTGTCGATGGGGTAAGGCGGGTGATACAGATTGCCCAGCTTAACCTTGCCCTTGGCGAGTAGGTCAATATAGGCCTGCATGTTGCGGTTTTCGGTCCAGCGCACGTAGGCGATCGGGTAGTCCTGCCCGCCTTCCTCGTAGAAGGGGTCATACCGGCCCGGTCCATACGATGTGGAAATTAGGAAGTCCAGCTCCTTCTTGTAGAAGTCAGCCCGGTTCAGGTCCAGCCCCACATCGCCAACGAGCACGACACGCCCTTTCTTGCGGCAGGCCTGCATCGCATCGCTGATGACCTGATTGCTCTCCGTGGCAGCGGTAACGATCACAGCATCTGCACCAAGACCATCCGTGAACTTGAGGATGCGTTCGACATAGTTTTCCAAGGCTGGGTTGATCCCGATATCCATGCCGTTGTCCAGAGCGAGTTGGATCCGCCTTGGATCAAGATCAACGCCGATCACCCTGCATCCGTTGGCCGAAAGCATCTGCGCGGTGATCTGCCCCAAGATACCCAAGCCAACGACCACGAAAGTTTCACCCAACGTCGGTTGAGCACGGCGAACACCCTGCATGGCGATCGCGCCCAAGGTCACCGTGGAAGCGATACCCGTTTCCAGATCTTCTGGGATTTTGACTGCCAGATTGACTGGCACGTCGATAACCTCGGCATGGTTGGCGATGCCTGCGCCTGCACAGGCGACACGATCGCCCACGGCGAAGCCTTCAACCTCATCGCCCAGTTCAATGACCACACCCGCCGCAGAATAGCCTGTGGCACTGCCAGCAGAGAGCTTGCCCATGACGCGATCCATGGTGCGCTTTACACCTTGGTCGCGCATCATTTCCAGCACACGCTTAATGTTCTCGGGCTGCTTGAGGGCACGCTGGTAAAGCGGCAGCCCGGACATTCTCACGCCAGCCATTTCGGTACCTACACTGATGCAGGAGTGGGTTACCCGGACCAATATGTTCTTACGACCGACTTGGGGTGCGGGCACTTCTTCAACAATAGCAGCGCCTGCTTTGATCAGGACTTGTTTCATTGCCAAACTCCTCGAGTGTCAATTACATGCTTGCCTTCGAGCTGGCCACGATCGATTGCATAGAAAACCTGGTGACTAACTAACATGACAACGATGTTGGCGTGCCTGAGCCCATCTTCTTCAGAGACGAGCTTAATATTGTCAAATTTGGTCAGTGAGGACGGCAAATTCTCAATATAAGGCTCAACTGCAAGGACTTGCCCAATCTTGCTCTGAGCGAGCAACTGGACCACCTCCATTGCTGGACTTTCACGTAAGTCATCAATGTCAGGCTTGAAAGCCAGCCCTAGGCAAGCAATAACCGGAGCACTCACAGCGGAGGCTGCTGACAAGACTTGATCAACGACAAAGTGCGGCTTGCTGTCGTTAACTTCTCTTGCAGCACGAATCAGACGGGCCTCTTGCGGGGTCTTGCTAACGATAAACCAGGGATCAACTGCTATACAGTGCCCCCCCACGCCAGGACCAGGCTGCAAAATGTTTACGCGAGGGTGGTGATTTGCAAGCTTAATGAGCTCCCATGCGTTAACACCAAGCTTGTCACAAATAATTGAAAGCTCGTTGGCAAAAGCTATGTTGACGTCCCGAAAGGAGTTTTCAGTCAACTTGCACATCTCTGCTGTTCTCGCGTTGGTAGAAATGCACTCAGCCTCAACAAACGATTTGTATAGTTCCGTAGCACGCTGAGCGCAGCGTTGCGTCATTCCACCAATAACCCGATCGTTGCTGACAAGCTCCTGTACCACTTTTCCAGGCAGCACTCGCTCTGGGCAGTAGGCAATGTTGACATCCGCCTTTTCTCCAAGCTGATGTGGGAACGACAGATCTTCCCTCGCTTGAGCAAGCCAGTCTGCCACTTTCTCGGTAGTGCCCACTGGTGATGTGGACTCAAGAATGACAAGGTCTCCTTCTTTGATAACAGGCGCGATGGATTTGATAGCCGCCTCTACGTAACTCAAATCTGGTTCGTGATCGCCTTTGAATGGTGTTGGCACTGCGATCAAAAATGCATCGGCAGGCTCTGGCTTCGTTGTCGCCCGCAGAAACCCTTGAGAAACCGCCTCCTTTACGATGATATCCAGCGCGGGTTCGACAATGTGTATCTCACCACGGTTAATCGTGTCAACGGCATACTGGTTAGTATCCACACCGATCACCTTTATTTTTCTTGAAGCCAACATGGCAGCAGTGGGCAAGCCTATGTACCCTAAGCCCACCATCGATACACATTCAAAACTACTCATCATTTAAAAAACTCAAAAAATTAACAATTCGATTTGCAGCCAAACCATCCCCGTAGGGGTTGTGAGCTTGACTCATCCGCTCATACTCGGCAAGGTTATCCAGCAATAGTTGCGTCTCTTTCACGATAACTTCTTGATCAGTACCAACAAGCCTGACAGTTCCCGCCGCAACTGCCTCTGGCCGCTCTGTTGTATTGCGCATCACAAGTACCGGCTTGCCAAGTGATGGCGCCTCCTCCTGAACGCCACCTGAGTCGGTCAGAAGGAGGTACGAACGATTCATCAGGTAGACAAAAGGCAGGTAATCCAAGGGATCAATCAAATGGATATTTTTGCTACTCCCAAGCAACCGCCTTACTGGCTCTTGGACGTTGGGGTTCAAGTGGACTGGATACACCACCTGAACATCACTACGCTCACTAATCCTGCGTATTGCACTGCAGATATTTTCGAAACCTACTCCGAAATTTTCACGACGATGCCCAGTAACAAGGATTAATCGTTTGCTTGGGTCCAAGAATTGAAATTTCTGCTCCACGCTTGTTTTCAATTCAGCGTCAGTACGAAGGCGATGCACCACCTCTAACAATGCGTCGATGACAGTATTGCCTGTTACATAAATGGCTTCTTTGCTAACACCCTCGCGCAGCAGATTGTTTTTTGCAGTTTCGGTCGGGGCAAAATGAAGTTTTGCTATAGCTCCAGCAATACGGCGATTCATCTCCTCCGGCCACGGCGAATAAATGTCGCCAGTCCTTAAGCCCGCTTCAACATGGCAGACAGGGATTTTTTCGTAATAGGCGGCAAGACTTGCAGCCAACGTGGTTGTGGTATCTCCGTGAACGAGCAAACAGTCTGGCCTCCACTCTTTCAAAACTGCTCGCATTCCAATTAATGCATTAGCAGTAATATCAGTAAGATCTTGGCCTGGCGTCATCAAGTCGAGATCAAAGTCCGGCACGATGTCAAAAAGACTCAAAACCTGATCGAGCATCTGCCTGTGTTGCGCAGTAACACAGACCTTAGCAATAACATTTTTGCTAGTTGCTAGGGCCTTGACCACTGGCGCCATTTTTATAGCTTCAGGACGGGTACCAAAAACAGAAAGTACTCTCAAAACAACAACCTTTTATTCACATTAATTAGAGAATAATGAATACCATGCATCAAAGAGTCGCCATTCAACGGCCATGTTCAAACTGAGAGAAACTTACCCACAACCTGCTCAGTCGTCACACCAAACCGACGTATTCGCTGTGCGTACCTTTCAATCGCCTTATCGAGCTCTTCGTGATCAAAGTCAGGCCACAAGCACTCGGTGAAATAAAGCTCGGCATAGGCCGCTTGCCACAGCAAAAAGTTGCTGATGCGTTGCTCCCCACCAGAGCGAATCAGCAGGTCTACATCAGGCAAACCTGAAGTGCTGAGGTGCTTGGCCAACTGCGCTTGGGTAAGCTGACTGACGCTTGCTTCTGGGTGGGCAGCTTGCCAGTTTTTCACAGCCTGCACGATGTCCCACTGCCCACCGTAGTTAGCAGCCACTACCAGTGAGATGCCTTGGTTGTGTCGAGTAGCCTTCTCAGCATCATGGATGCGAGTTTGCAGCTCTGGGGCAAAGCCTGCGGCGTCCCCTATCACCTTAAGGCGCACGCCCGCAGCGGCCAGTGCACCCATCTCTTTCTCAAGGTACTGAACAAAGAGCCCCATGAGGGTGGACACCTCCTCAGCAGGGCGGCCCCAGTTCTCAGTGCTGAATGCAAAGAGTGTGAGGCACTTCACCCCGAGCTTGGCGCAATGCTCCACCAAGGCCTTCACACCAGCAGCGCCCTTGGCATGACCCACAGTGCGTGGCATGTGGCGCTTTTGCGCCCAACGCCCGTTGCCGTCCATGATGATGGCAATGTGTTGGGGCAAATTTTGTTTGAGGTTGCTTGTCACTTAAAGCTCAGTTGAGGCTGGGCACGCTACCGCCCTTTCGCTCAAAAGCAAAGCATTAGATTATCTACTGAGAATGACAAGTCTCTGACCAAAAAATCACCCTAGCGTAAAGTTACACCACGCGCAGGCTCTCAACCGCCATGCGCAGTTTTTGTGGCTGCCCCAGCAAATCTACCAACACATAGGCGCGGGTTTCGCCGTCATGCGCCAAGTACTGGCCTTCAAGTCCTTTGAGCGGTCCGCTGGCCACCTGCACTGAGTCGCCAGGGGCAAACAGGCGTTCGATGGTTTCGGCAGGCGCTTCTTTTAAGAAAGCAATGAACTCGGGCGGCACTTTGGCGGGCTGCGGGCCAAAGCTGACCAGCTTGCTCACACCCAAGGTCGAGCGGATGGGGCCCCAGTTTTGCGTTTGGTCGTCGAGCTGGATGAACAGGTAGCGGCTGAACATGGGCTCGGTGATGGTCTGCACTTTTTGGTCGCGCAGCTTTTGCACCTGTAGGGTAGGCAAGAAGCAGTTAAACCCTTGGTTTTGCAGGTTTTCAAGGGCACGTGCTTCTTGGCGGGGCTTGGTGTGCACCACGTACCAAGCTTGGTGGGTTGTCTCGGGTTTTTCGCTACTCATTGCTAGAGAAGTCTAACTAAACTTTGTTTGGCATTTGGCCGCACTCGGCGTTAAAGTGCGGTTTTATGTTTTGCTTGAAGGTGTGCCCACATGTCTACCAAAAACCCATTTGACCCCGCTGCCATGTCTGACAACGTGAAGGAGCAAGCCCAGCAAATTTGGCTGGCCGGCTTGGGCGCCTTTGCCAAAGCGCAACAAGACGGAACCAAGGCGTTTGAAAAGTTAGTGAGCGACGGTATCAGCATGCAACGCAAGGTGCACACCACCGCCGAAGAAAAGCTGGCCGAGGCCACACAAAAAGCCACGCAAGCGGCGCACAACCTGAGCGAGCGCGCCACAGGGCAATGGGGCAAGCTGGAAGGGATTTTTGAAGAACGCGTGGCAAAAGCCCTGCACGGTTTGGGTCTGCCTTCTGCAGCCGAAATGAAAGCATTGCATGCGCGTGTGGCAGCACTTGAAGCACAACTGGGCGTGAAGCCCAAAGCAACGGCTAAGTCGGCAGCTAAATCGACCGCGAAGCCTGCAACCAGAGCAGCGGCCAAGCCAGCCGCAAAGAAGGCGCCAGCCAAGAAAGCTGCTAAAAAATAATTGGGTTCAAACCCGATTAGATAACCATGGCAAAAAAAGCGCCCCGCCGTACCGCAGAGCGGATTTTGGAGGTCACGCTCGACCTCTTTAACCGCTTTGGCGAGCCCAATGTGTCAACCACATTGATCTCTAGCGAGCTCAACATCAGCCCCGGCAATCTGTACTACCACTACCCCGCCAAGGAGGAGTTGGTCACGGCGCTGTTCAACCGCTATGAGGCAGCGCTGGATGAGTTGCTAGAGGCAGCGCCCGGTGTGCACGATGTGGAAGACGCATGGTTTTTCATGCACACGCTGTTTGAGCTGGTGTGGCAGTACCGCTTCTTGTACCGCGACTTGAACGACTTGCTCAGCAAGAACCGTAAGCTGGAAACCCACATCAAAGATGCGCTGCTGCACAAAACCACCGCGTTTCGCACACTGCTAGATAGCCTAGACCACGGTGGCGCATTGGCCATGACCGTGAGTGAACGCGAAGCTACCGCCACACACATGGTGGTCATGCTGACTTGGTGGCTCAGCTACGAATACGTGCGCGACCCACGCCATGCGCTAGAGCCCGAAAGTGCCCAAGCTTCGCTTCTGCGCGGGGCTAAAAGTGTGCTGAGCTTGTTGGTGCCTTATGCAACAGATGAACACAAAGAACACTTGAGCGCGTTGCTATCTGCTTATTGAACTCACATTTCTATTGCAACGCCCAGGTGATGTTAGTAAAATATGCGCATAGAAACTGCGCACCCAAACATCATGCATGCAGAACGCCATTCGCCAAGCTCAAAACGAGCCACAAACTTAACCTTGTCCACCGAAGTTTTAGCTGACGCCAAAGCGCTAGGAATCAATATCTCGAAGGCATGTGATCTGCATCTGCGCGAGCTCGTACGCAAAGAAAAAGAAGCAAGATGGAGAGCTGAACACGCAGACTTTATTCACGCCTACAACCAATGCGTCGCCGAAGAATCTCTGCCACTTGATGCGTGGAGAACTTTTTAATGGCACGGTTCGATGTGTACCGAAATTCAGGCCCATTGGCCACATCCACGCCTTATCTGCTTGATGTTCAATGCGCTTTACTTGACGGCTTAGACACACGCATTGTGATTCCCTTACGACGATTTGATAAGTTTCCTGCCGTGAATCTAGCCAAAGATTTGACGCCCGTTTTTGAAATCGAAGGTACGCCGTGCATTCTTGAAACACCCAAGCTTGCAGCTGTTCCAACACGTCTTTTAAAAACTTATGTCATCAGCCTGAGCGATCAACAAAACTTGATCTCGAATGCGCTTGATCGCCTATTTCACGGCTATTAACGCAACGATGCCTCGACCAGTTTGACCCAGTAGGTGGCGCCCAAGGGGATGAGTGCGTCGTTGAAGTCGTAGTTGGGGTTGTGCAAGGTGCAGGGACCCTCGCCGTGACCCATTTCTCGGTGTGTGCCGTCGCCGTTGCCGATGAAACAATACGCGCCGGGCTTGGCTTGCAGCATGTACGAGAAGTCTTCAGCGCCCATGGTGGGCTCTTGCGCCAGCACGTTGTCTGCGCCCACGATGTCGGCCATCACCTCGCGTGCGAAGTTGGCCTCCACAGGGTGGTTGATGGTGGGCGGGTAGTTGCGCTCAAACTCAAAGGTGCAGGTGGCACCAAAAGCGGCACTGGTGTGCGCAGCCACATCGCGCATGCGCTGCTCGATCATGTCAAGCACCTCCACGCTGAAGGTACGCACAGTGCCCTGTAGCTCGCAGTGGTCAGGCACCACGTTGGTGGCTTCGCCTGCGTTGATCATGGTGACGGAAATCACGCCTGCATCCACCGGTTTTTTGTTGCGACTGATGATGGTTTGAAATGCCTGCACCATGTGACTGGCAATGACGACTGGATCGATGCCGTTGTGTGGCAAAGCCGCATGGCAGCCTTTGCCGTGGATGGTGATTTTGAATTCGTTGCTCGACGCCATGACGGGGCCAGCACTGAGTGCAAACTGTCCTTCTTTCAAGCCCGGCCAGTTGTGCATGCCGTACACGGCTTGCATGGGGAATTTGTCAAACAAGCCATCGCGAATCATTTCGCGGGCGCCGCCACCGCCTTCTTCGGCGGGCTGGAAGATGAAGTACACCGTGCCGTCAAAGTCTTGGTGTTTGGACAGATATTGAGCCGCCGCCAACAGCATGGCCACATGGCCGTCGTGCCCACAGGCGTGCATCTTGCCGGCGTGTTGACTGGCGTGTTCAAACTGATTGAACTCTTGCATGGGCAAGGCGTCCATGTCGGCGCGAAGGCCTATTGCACGATCCGCGCGGTCGCCACTGCCGCACCTCAAAATACCCACCACGCCTGTTTTGCCCATGCCGCGATGGATGGGAATGCCCCACTCGGTGAGCTTTTGCGCCACCAAGTCGGCGGTGCGAACTTCTTCAAAACACAACTCGGGATGGGCATGAATGTCGCGACGAATGGCCGCGATGCTTGGCGCTTGCGTGACGAGGGAATCGATGACTTTCATGGCCCTGAGTCTAGCGTCATTGAGAGAGAATTGCATAGCAACCAAAAATTGACTGAAAAGCAGTTAATTGCTAACATCCAGCAATGGCGATTCAATCATTCATCTGCGTTGACACGATGTCCTTGTTCACAACGGGCAAGTCTGCCAAGTTTGCAAACATTAAAAAGGTTGCCGAACGAAAACTTGCTCAGCTTGACGCTGCGCCATCGATAAATTTCATGAGGGCACCGCCAGGCAATGACCTCAAGGAGTATGAAGGCGCATGGCATGTTCGGATCAACGGACAATGGCGGCTCACCTTCAAATGGGGGCCTGCTGGCCCCTATGACGTTTTGATTGAAGACCCCCACTAAATTAAGCTAGGAGTACCTCATGTTTAAAAACGGTATGCGTCCAGTTCATCCTGGTGAAATTTTGCTCGAAGACTACATCAAGCCGATGGGCATGAGCGTGCGCGCAGTGTCGCTGGCA
>JACCDV010184932.1_pt1 | contig 67174 bp, 63 predicted proteins | sample 7446131 | NCBI WGS metagenome assembly JACCDV01 (sample SAMN15323448, study PRJNA562643) | freshwater metagenome | isolation source: river surface water | place: USA:Blue River Watershed | collected 2017-08-17
GAGCGCGCTCATTGTTGATGTTGATGGAAGCGGGGTTCGTGTTCGGATTGTAAGTTCCGAGTTTCTCGATGAAGCGTCCATCACGTGGAGCTCTTGCATCAGCTACAACCACGTCGTAAATGGCTTGTTTCTTGCGACCACGACGTGCTAATCTGATTTTTACGGACATAATTAACTGTTTTTAGTGAGTGGATGGATCTCGTCCATCCTAATTTTGGACTGCAAAGATACGATAAAGGATTGAAATGCCACAAGTTGGCGTAAAATATTTCAGAGAAAATTGGGGCTCAAGACCTCTGGAGGCCGGAGTAAACCTGAAGGAGTAGGTGTAGGTACTCCTAAAAAATTATACTTGAAGAACTTAAGTTAACTCCTTAGTCATCCCCAGAGGATTGATCAAATTGTCTTTAAGGAAATCTGAAAAAAATTGACGAGTAGACTTTTTATCGAAGTAAGCCTTCCCTTACTTGTTCAAGTAATCTCCAATTTTTTTGGTACCCTTCAATAGCCTCATACTTGTTTGAAAGGGCCAATTTGTGAAAATTAAAAATCAAATCTTCTCTTCCCCTATCCAGTAAAGAATTAAAAAACGATTCAAAGTCTTCTTCGCAAGCATTTAAAATGTATTTGATCATTCTTGTAGTAAAGCTAAATGATTCAGCTGTTGCAACTTCAATTAACTTTTGAATTGAATCAACGAAAAAGAAATTTAAATCATTTTCTATCGAGGCAGGGATTGTTATATCATCAAGCTTTGCATAATAAAGAAAGAGGCTTTCATTAACACATTTGTTTTTAAATAGCATACTTTCAACAACCAATTGATGTGATCCAGTAATGGATATGTCATCAATAAAGATACAGCATTCCTCGTTTTTCGGTATTTCAGAAAAACTGTAGGTGTCATTTTTTATTAAATTATATCTTTCAGAGGCATCCATCGCTCCATAATCTTGAGTGTACGTTTGGCAACGATTAATTTTTCCAAACCTTAACCTGGTTTTTTCACCCAACTTATCCAAATGGCCCTTTAACAATTCGAAAAAACCAAGTGCCAAATAATAGCTTGAGGTAGGAACTTGAGAATAGGGACTACTGTAAATAATTAAGTTATTCGGGAATTTAGAATTTTCAAAAAAATCAGACGCAATGAAATAGTTGAATAATTCAGTCGAAAATTTAGCTGCCACCTCCCTGTCCCCGAACTTAAATTTGCTGTACTCCACTGGTGAAAAGGGGAACGTATTTTTCTCTCTGATTGAATGAACAGCATGTCTCGGAAAAATCAATTTTGGTTCAGGAACAAGTAAAAAAGAATCAAATCCATACTTCATTGGCCCTATAAAGTCGGCCAAGGGATTGTCTCCGATGTGGATTATATCCTTCCCATGTACAATTGGATTTAGCGCTTTCGCCTTTTGCTCCAAAAGGCTAAAAATTGCTCTTGACGGTTTCCCCTGACCGACTTCGTCAGAGAACAAAAAGAATTGGAACTTTTCAGCGAGTGCACAATTCGTTAAAAAAGTCTTAATTACCCTTCCCGCTATGAAAGCGGTGTTGCTAGTAATTGAAAGTGGAATTTTTAAATGGGAAATGTGATTCACAAATCGTAAAAAATCTTGACTCAATACTGGAGGGTATTCGAGGAAAATCTCTTCTATTTCTTGAATTATTTTTACCAAATCAACACTGCCCTTCCAGTCAAGTTCATTAAAAACAAACTGGTATAGGCTTAAAGTGGATGCGCTCTTTCCTCCTAATTCGATCGATTGATTATGCGCTTTCCCTATCTTCTCAAATGCTTGATTTATCTGCGCTACACTACACCGATTATTTGATAGTTGACAGATAAATTCTGCCCTTTTTTCTTTAAAAATGGGATTTGGAAAAACCATCGTATTCCAAAAATCAAATGAGTAATGAGAGTAGGAATTTTTGTCACTGATAAAAGTTAAAGTCTCCCATGTCCCATTGTATTCAAGGCTATGCATCAATTTGACTTTAAATAAATTTCAACCCGCCTGTTTCTCCCTTTTAAGGCTTTATTTTCATTTGGATAGATTGGCTTTTCATCACCAAACCCTTTTACACTTAGGGTGTTTTTAACCCCATTGCTCATGAGAAAATCCTTGATGGCTTCAGCTCTTTTCAAGGAAAGCTCCTTATTGTACTTCTTTTCGCCCGAGTTATCGGTATGACCATGAATCTCCACAGTTGCCTTATTATTTTGATTGATTTGATCCACTAAAAGCAACAAATACTTCTCGAATCCTTTATTAATCTTGTAAGAATTCAGATCAAAAAAAACATCGTTAATGGTAAATGAAGGGGTTTCAGAAGAGCTCAACGAATAAATGTTGGTCTCATACTCTGCATTTAGTCCAGCGACCTGCAATCCAAAAACTTCATATCCTGTCCGAAAATTAGTTTCCCTAAATCCTGCATCTCCCGCAGAGCCCCGTTGGGTGGGTTTATAATTCAATTTTTCGGCAGAAGCCAGATACGCTGTACCATTACTCGTTTCTTTATATCCCCAATCATCATTTAAAGTATTTGCATCTACAATTGCAAAAGGGCCAGACCAGGTTGTCCAATCCGCTGTATTTTTTCTTTTGAAGGCATACACATCAAGATCCGTTTTGCCCTCAACAAATCCATTCGAACTAATGTAAAGGGTGAGGCCATCTTTGGACAACCAAGGTGTACGCTCCGCGAAAGGAGTATTTACTATAGGTCCTAAGTTGACTGGTACTGACCAGTTGTCCCCTTCCATAGTACTAACATACACATCCGTGTTCCCCCAAAAACTTTCATTCCATTTCCATCCTTTTTTGTGGTATTCACCTTCATGACCAGGTCTGTCAGAAACAAATAGGATGTAGGATTTATCTTCAGCCATCCAGCCATCTGCCTCAGTAAATATTGAATTTACAGGCTCCGGCAAGTGGTTAATTTGGTGCCCGGAACCGGTCTTTACCAAATAAAATAAGTCGGTTGTTTGAACTGCAGCATTGGTATTATTCTGAACACCCAAATTTTCTGGATAATTTGCAGTTGCCAATAAATCACCTGTTCCAAGCACTTGGGAAACAACTTCATGACCATTCGTATTTATTTCGGTGATTGGTCTGGCATCTGCCCATACTCCTTCTTTATACTCACTCATAAAAATATCTTCACCACCTGCAGATTTAACCTTGGTGAAGTCCAACTTGAAATCAAAAAAACCAGTTCTATCCATCGCGGAAAAAAATAACTTGGACCCATCTGAACTAATCACCGGCAAGTATTCATTGGCCGAAGTATTGATTGCATGGCCCAATTTTACTCGTTGTCTTTTTTGATCAATTTCGTTTACCTCCTGAGACTGCATTCCGCCACTGGAAGAGGTCGTTGAATCCGAACCCACCTCACCCTCACTTGTGGTTGAATCACCCGAAGAGCCAGTGCATCCACTAAAAATTCCAAGAAGGCAGCTCAAAGTCAATGAAATCAGTACAAGGGATTGTTTTCTCATTATTTCAAAATTTAGTACAGAAGTAAACCTTAGTTCCAGAGATTTTTTTGTAAAATCTCTAATTATAAAGTCTTGAAATTACTAAAAAATACCGCTCAAATAACACGGGATAGAACTCCAATAAATATTTCCTCAATTATTAGTTTCGACTAGGTAATTACTCTATTCCAATCAAAGGAATGGTTCCTAAAAAACAAAGGCAAATATATTTTAGGCCATCAAAATACTTAGACCTAATACTTAATAAAAAGTACTTACCTAATGTAGTCGAATATCGCAATCGCAATAATTACAATGCCAATTACCTTACATAAACTAGTTACAATGCCCTGGGCTGTACCCCTCTTCGCTTTACGCTTAATGAAAATCAATCGTGGTAGTCCTTGCCAAATGAACAGCCCAAAAATTACTTTGATAATTAATCCTAGCATATAACTAACGTAAATGGTTTTGGGTATTCACTCCTACATTCATTTTTTGAACTTGCTTAGCATCTCTTTCCAATCCTTTTTTCTCTTCTTCATTTCCCAATACTTCGGTCAGCTGGGTATCGCCTAGCGGTGATGTCGAGTTGAAAACCTGCTGAAAAGAGGTGTTTGAAGAACTAGAACTGGTTTTTATGGAATATTAAAACTCGACCTACCTTGATGGACTTTAGGCATATCACCACTCTTACTCCTGCCTTGATCCAAAAGCACTCCTGGATTTTCGCAAAATTGAATAGGCTTTTCTTGGATAAAAAGCGGAAGAATGGATAAGGTTCAAGGAAAGATTTTGGCTGACCTGCTGAAGCAGTTGAAGTCGGAACTTCATTCAAATGCCCAAAATTTAGTCCCGAATCCTCTTGATTTCAAAACCAAAATCCTGGAAGCCATCCCTCTAATTTAAAGGCATGGCACTTGAAACTAATTTGACTGATATCAAATCTTTAGCCACATCCCGTTCATCTTCGCGGACCTTATCGAAACACCAAATTCCTAACCTTTAACTCCTTGTAGGATTTGATCTGGAAGTTCTCATCAAATCCAATTTGTATATCCACATCACATTCTTGTGTCTTATTTCTCCTTATCCTAAAACATCTATACTGAATTGAATAAGTGAAATAATATACCCCGTTTATTTCTTCATCGAACACAAATGTGTCTCTATCAAAATAAATTTCTTCATCCGTATAATCCCGTTCAGAAGTAAATACATTGTTTACCTCCTCAGGAGAAACGTTAGTTAAATTAATAAACTGATCTACAGTTTCTGAATAATAGTTGTATGCATCGAAATTGTTGTTCACGATGTCTGAATAATAACTATCAATTCTATCTGCTAAATAGTCTTGATTTTGCAAAAACATGAGTTCGCTTTCAACAGAATTCAAGGAATCAATTCGAGCATTAAGTGCATCATTCATGGAATCCCTTTCCATTTCGAGCATCAACTGAGAATTAACCATCGCCATTGAATCAGCGATTCGTTGTTGCTCATATTGGACCTGTTCTTGTTCTTTAGTAAAATCTAAATACTTAAAAAGTGAATACGTTAAAAGCGATCCAATTACGAAAAAAACAACTAAAATAAGTAAAATAGGGCTCTTTTTTGGCTTAGCTGCCGGTAAAGGTGCTTTCTCAATCACCTTTTCAACAACCTTTATTTCTTCAGGAAAGTATCGTTTTAGTTCAGGTATTTCACAGGCCTTGGTCCAATTAATTCCTTGGTAATATACTAGCGTGTTTCTATCAATTTTCTCTAATAGATCAACTAATTCAAATGGGCCGTAGTCAACTCCTTGTTCATCAAGATAGAAGTACTTACCTAATTTCCCGCCTTTATTGAAGTTTAACGCCATTTTTTCAGGTAAATAGTTCTATAAACTTACCTAGACCTCCCGTGTACTTCTCGCCCTTGGCGACAAATTCCCAAGAGTCATTCACACGAACAAAACGACCAAATTCCACAGCATCTTCATTGCTGAACTTTTCCTTTAGGTCATACCTCAAAATTTCAACTCCAGTCTCATCATCCCATATTCTGATGTAACAATCGTTCACCATTCCAAAATTTTGCAAAAGGGTTCGTCTATCCTTTTTCTTGTCGTTGGGATATTTGGTGATGGTAACTGTAATGATAATCTGTGTGATTCCTTCCCAAACTTTCTCAAAGAAAATTCGCATATCCTCATCATCCTCGCCATCACTTTCGGTTCCATCGACGGAATCAACAGCACCTAATACCGAACCATCCCCAGAATAGGGACGAATTCCTTCGGGAGTTTCTGTTTTTAATTCAGAATTAAAAAAAACAACATATTCATCTGCAGGGATTTTCCCATCCTCAGTCAATAAAAATGCACTCACATCCAAATCAAAATCTGGCCCGTTTGCCTCTGCATTTGGATCCCAACCTAAACCAATCCCAGCTACTTTTAATTTGGGTGCCTCTTTTGCTAAATTAAAACGACTGCCCTTATTTAAATTTAAACCCATAGGATATATGACTTAAGTATACAACTCCACAGTGGCTCCTAATCCACCTTCAAAGGCCAATCCCAATGCTTCAAATTCCCAATCGCTTCCTTGTCTGTACAACCGCCCAATGATTAAGGAGTCACAGCCATTGTAGGATTCTGCCAATTTATACTGGCATAGGGTGCTTCCATTTGCCAAATTGTAAACGCGAACTGTTGAATTCAATACATTCCCAAAATGGAACCCTTCCTCCTTATTGTGAATAGAAATTACAAGCATAATTTGTACTACACTTGGAGAAACCTTGGAAAGATTTATTGCTAATTCCTCATCATCTCCATCTCCTTCTCCAGTCCTATTGTCTCCAGAATGAACAATGGCGCCATCTTCACTTACCAAGTTATTGTAAAAAACGAAATACCCTTCGGAAGGAATTTTGCCTGACTCATCCAGCATAAATACAGAAGCATCCGCATCAGGGCTCTTGCCCGAACTCGTTGGATCCCAACTCAGTCCAACTTTAATTTGGTTTAAACCTGGAGCCTGCTTGTTTAAATTGAATGACTTTTTCTTTTCTAAGCTGATCATCTTGAAATAGTTTATAAGTTACTTGGCTGGTTCGCCATATGAATTCGCCATTTTATCCCCTTCTGCAAATAACATCCAGAGGGCATAAAATGGGATAAGTTGATACCAACCTGAATTTCCCCTGTCGTGGCATCTTTTTGCGCCTTGAGCAAGGTAAAACCAAATTATTGGAATAATACCGAAACTAGCAATTGGAAGAGAGTCCATCATTGCGAGGACAATACTGTAAGCAATGAAATAAATAATTGCACTTAATCCATATTCCGTCCTTCTAATTCTTCCTTTGAAAGAGAAAGGAGCGGAGAACATTTTCTTTGGCTCAACAACAACAACTCTTGTGGGCCTTGGAGACTGAGGGGCAGGTTCCGGAGTTGGAATTGGACTGACTTGTGGAGGAACTACCACTTTTTTCTCAACTTTGAAGAATTTTTTCAATTCCTCAACCTTCTTTGCATTGGTCCAGTCAATCCCTTCACGATACACCAAGGTTTCTGGTCCAATTTTCTCCAAAAGTTCTGAAAGAGAAAATGGACCAGCGGTATTTCCATTATCGCTGTAATAGTATTTCTGTTCTTCCTTCGGTTCTTCTTTCTTATCTTTTCTTAGATCTATAGCCATCTTTATTTCTTTTTAATTGGGGGTGGAGGTGGAGGTGGAGGGGGAACCCTATGGGTTGCCGCAGGTAGTATGGGAGGACTAATCTTTGGGGCTAATTCCTTCTTTTGATCAGGCTGGGGATTTGACTTCCCTGATAGCTTCGAAAGAAAATCTATCGTAACCGAAATCGCCTCTTCAACCGAAGTATAACTCAAATTCCCTTTCAACCTAACTCCCTGACTGTAGGCTTCTAAGGTTGGATATTTCCCCAATAGGGATTTCACGAATTCTTCATCTCTACAATAAAAGCCTATTTTAATCTCATCCTTTGCAGTATTGAAAAACAAATGAGCTCCTCGTTTGGGATAAACTGAGGGAATAAAGATGTCTACGTAATTGTCTTTATTGATCTTCTTTACCTCAGCATCCGGGAAATTTTGCTGTAATTTTCGTACCAATTTGTCCTGCAAGGTCATGGAATTGGGCAAATCCGGAATCGGTATTGTGGGTGGTAAAGACTGTTTGACCTCAACTTTTGGAGCCTCCTCATTGGAAACCCTTGCCGTTGGTGGGAAAACAGGTTTGGCAACTGCAGTTGGCAGAAAAGGCTTAGGTTCCACTCGCGGGGGTTCTACGCTTGTAGGCAATTTGACACCAGGCGGCACCTGTACCTTTGGAGGGGCTGGGGTTGACTTCGCCACCTCACTCTGGACACCACTCTCCTTTTGAATAGGCTCTTTCTCGAAAGACTCCTGCTTAATTTTCTCTGCTTCTTTGGGCTTTACACTCGTGCCATCAGCCTTCTGCCCTAAAGAAACTCCAGCGGTAGATTTTTCCTCTGGAATATCCAATTCATAGGCACTGGATGCAATTTCAATAAAAATTGATTTGAGTATTTTTGCTTCTATTGCATTGGAAACTCCAATTACGCTAGGGAATTTTTTAGTAAGCTTTTCTTTGAAATAATTGGTGTTGATCTGGTCTCCAAGTAAATACAGATCTACTGAAGCAGTACTGATACCATTTTGACCAAGGATTGATTCCAATTGAGGAATTACTTTGTCTTCAACTCCTCGGTTGTAGGCCAAACGTCCTTCCAAATCATTCAATTTGATTCTATAATCCAATCTTGCACCTGTAGACAGTTCAATGTAATTTCTCATCAAAGGCGCAAGCGAGGAGAGTAAACTTGTACAGTGACCAATGATATGAGGAATCTCTAACTCTTCATTGATATAAATGTGTGGGTTAGCCTCCTTTACATCCTCCAAAATAAGTTTTGCTAGTATTTTGGCTCTAGGGTCCGACCCCAATTCAGGTAATTTAAATTTACCAAGTAATTGATGGGTAGAGGAAAAGAGTTGAACGTACAAATCATTCGCAATTGCAGAAAGGTAAAATCTACTTCTTTCGTTGGAAGCGGAACCTGAAAGCACCTTCTTTAACTGATTGTCAATATTGGCAGCACTTACATTTTCATATCCTGCTTCTTTAAAAAGAGTCAAAACAAATAGGCGCTCCGCAGATTCCAAATCATCATCAAACCAAAAACGCAAGCAGAAATTTGCCCTATAGGCTTCAATTGATTCGTTTTTGTATAGGACAGTTTTGATAAAATGAGATAGATAGTTTTCAATCCCAAAATACAAGAGCTGCTTGTAAGGCTTACTATCCCCCACCAACGTAAAATATTTGGTGGGATTCTTGGCATTTTCAAAATAATCTGTGTAAGCGTTAGGGTCATTGACCAAACACCTTTCTTTTGCAAATGATCCTACATTAAACTCATTTCCATTTACATAAAAACAAAGGGGGATCACATTACCTTCCTTTAAAGTTAAGGTAGCATACTCCCCCCCTTCAATCTGATACCAGAAAGACAGTGTTTGCTTAGATACTTTAACCAAAACACATGACTTCATACCTAGTTTCTTATAGCTTTCAAGATTCTTTCTTCAAAAAACTTGATGCCTTCCATTACAAAAATGGGGGCAACATAGCCGAATTCCTTCGTTTCCTTACGTCTTTTCTGTGCCTCAATGTAATCAGGGTCTTGCTTGATGGACGCTTCTATGTTCATATTATTAAAACCAGCAATGAACTCTTCCTGTTTCATGTTGAAACCGAAAGTTGTGGATGAAACTCTATAGAAAAGATCCGCAAAATCCATAAACTTAGGACAAGGGGCTTTCCCAGGTTGAGGATTATGGACAAAGTAAGAACTCAAATGCTCCATCATTTCAGGAGTAACCGAGTTACTAAAATCCAAATACTTCATTTCCCCAGAAGCGGTATACACGCAAAAGCCTTCTTCACCTAGAATTTCTATTGCCTGTTTTTCTTTTGGCACTAAAATTCTTGATTTAAAGGTTGGAATTGCTAAGCCTTTAGACACCTCGTACTTCACATCCGCGTTGTTCTCCTTTTTGTAGGCATTTATTTTAATTATCTCGCTTGGATAGTTAATTGGAGTAATGGTTGCCTGCGCTCTTTCCATTCCACCAATTCCTCTGATAAACATCTGCGTGTAATACTCATTAGCGGCTTTAGGATTGATGGCATCAAACCAATCAAAAATACGCGCACCCTTTCCAGCAAAAGCGATATAAATTTTTGGTGGGGAATTCTTTACAATTGCCGGCACGTCATCTGAACGGAGCATTTCCTCTCTCATTTTCAAAGTCAACTGCCCAGCATAATACATAATCATGCCCGTCACATAAAGATTGACACTCATCAACTCTTTGCATTCCGCAGCAATCAAACGGTAAAAATCTGGAAAATCAGAATCATCCAATCTATCAATTAATTGTTCAAAATAGAAGGGTGCTGTATTTTCATTGAACTTAGACGGGGTGGTATTAAGCCCTTCAATTTTAATCTTCTTTTGCTCGCACATCCGAAGTAAAACAGAACGGAAATTCTTTGAATACTGCGTAGCAAAAGCCAAGCGTTGAGCAGCCCAACGAATTGAATTCTGCTTAATCATGGCCTTACCCCCACCTTCCATTTGTGATAGCACACTAATGTCAGTGGTACTTCCTCCTACGTCAAAAATCATTAACAATTCTCCCGGCCTTACTGTAAGATCTTCTAAAAAGTAATTCGCAACTGCACAGGATTCTGTAAATGATTCATCATCATTCAATTGATTAAACTCAAATTTTAAAGGACCATTATCCGTTTTAATTTCTACTATATTTTTTGAATTAGAGGTACTTTCACTCCCCCAGCCCCCAGTGGGAGGGGTCGGGCTAGGACTACTGCCCCATGAACTTCCAGCATCGCTACCCCAGCTACTTGCTGGCGTTGCACTGGCCCCACTAGCGCTACCCCACGCTCCTCCACCTAAGCTGCTTGAGCCGGCCCAAGTGTTCTCTCCTGAAGTATTGATATTGGATAAGTCTGAAGGAGGGAAAATCTTGAGTTGTCTAGACTCATTAATTGGACTAATCTGCTTAATCGAATTGTAGATATCCCAGTATTCATTCAATAAACTAGTGGTCATTGAAGATGGATAAGACCATTTGATTGACGTTGGCTCATACCCTTCCTCAAACAACTGCGCATAGATATGCAGCATCAAAGAACTTAAATAGGCTTTCTTATGGCTTTTTTCAAGCGGATTGCTTGACCATTTCATGTTGTATTTGAGTTCTGCGATACCGGCCCGATTAAACTTCAGCGTATGCTTACTCTTGTCAGAAGTTTCTATTGGCAAGTTCTTTTCAAAGCACGGAAATCCACCAACCACTTCTTTTTCCATCAATTGATCTTGAACTAAATTGGAAGGATTAGATAGTCTCTTAAAATCATGGATGGCTAAAACCGATTTGATCGCATTTGTTTTAATCTCATCGTTTTGAAAGAAGAAAATCTCATCTTCCACTGCTGGACGTTCGTCGTTGTTTTTGTCATCAGAAGAAAGTAATGAAATTCTTCGATTCTTGAGGGACATGCCTCGAACCTCACTCTTATCTTCAGCCCAGTACGCAATGGAAGAGTTGGTACTACCAAAATCAATCCCTAAACGCGCTTCTGCGAGAGTTTGCATTTCGTTAGTCCAGTCCTTAGGGAGCTGCTTTACCTTATTCAGTTTATCGTATCTGATAATTGCATACCCACAAAGATTATCTGATTTCCCATACGAGAATTTCAAGCCCTTGAAAGGCTGATTACTCTCATAGATCTCATACTTATACGGGTTATCACTTACTTTCTGATTGTTCTCTACAATTAAAGAGGATTTGTAATTGGCATTCTTCAAGTCCTCCATTTTACCATCTTTAGCAAGGTAAAGTGGTTCATTTTTGTCATTCAGGACAATTCTAAAGTGATGGTCATTGATGTCCCCGATGAATGGGGAAGCCTGAAACTTGATGTCATTGTGAGGAATCTCATTGAACATGAAGTAACGATTCCACTTTTTGCTAATAAAGTTTGGCCAAAGCAAAATATCTCGACCTTTCACTTCTCCGGCAACCTTGTATTTAACATCGATTACGTTTTCACTGCCAGATTGCGTGTGCAACCGCAACTTAACACTTAAATGTTCTCCAAGATTATCTACTTCGTATTCAGCAGTAAGCCTTGATTTGACATCATTTTCAGCAGAAATTCCTGTTAATGCTGATAAATTATTCCCAAAAACATTTAACGCTCGAGGAGTTAGTGGTAGGGTAAAGTAGGCATAATTATTTGGCATCCCTTTTACCTCTGCCCTTAGTAGCATCAACGGTCGATTGGAAAGGAAATTCTTGTCTTTTTCGGCATCTGCACCAAATCTAAATTGGATCACTTCAGTCGTAGTAGGCAACAATAATTCCGATGGCTTAAACGATACTCTGCCCGTGTCATACTCAGAATAAATCACCCCTTCTACACCAAATAATTCAGTGGAATGGTTGAATAAGATAGAAAATGGTGCTAAGAATGCGCTAACCTCAGGAGTACTTCCTGGTTTTTGAGAAGGCTTAATCCAACCTTTGGATGCTGCATGGGCATCCATTTCTTTCAACCAATCGACCAAATTCCGATTAATGCTAGAATAATTAGGTCTTAAAAAATTATCGAGATTATTGAATGTGTTTTTGAATTGATCAATCTTGTTAATCATATTCTGCACAAAGGCATGAATGGCTAACAATTGTTCAGGTTGAATATCACTTAACAACGGATCGGTTAACTTCCCGCTGTTGATATCAACAAAAGGTAGTTTTTCGGTTATTTTATAGCCTACAGAAGTAAAAAGGAAACTATCCGGAGAAGTTGCGCCTATAACTTGATCTTTAAATGTAATCACATCAATGAAAGGGATTTTCTCTTCATTGATTGCCAAAGTTTGATCACACCACAAAGGTTTGCGCTCAAACAACATGTTACCAAAAGCTCCTAATGGCTCGTAAACATTCTCTGTTTCGAAAATATTCTTCCCATCAGAATATTGAAGTTTGACACGTTGTACTTCAATATCCTTGTAATTAAGGGCTATACAACTGATTAGGCCCCTCCACTCATTAATTAAGGATAGGTAAAAAAGCAATAATCCAGAAACCTCCGCTTCCTTGTCCGTTACCGTATCCAAGGCGTTTCTGAACAAATTGGCCCGAGCATAGACCGTCGGCATACCAGAAACGATGGTGCCGATGTCTACTTTCGCGGTTCCATCTTTCTCAATTCCCAATTCAGGAATGACAATGTTTTTTGTAAAATTGTCTATCTCGGGGATCACATCCCATTTATATTCAGACCTTCCTGGAGGGTTTGATTTAGATTTTATGGCTAACGCCTTTAAAGATTTCTCTGCCATGGTTCCTTAATTGATAAAGTTTTGGGACTTGGTGATCGCATTGTATATATGCGCCATGAATTTTTCTTTCGTCGTATTGACTCTCTGCGTATCCTCTGGGCTAACTTCAATGAGGGTTTTTACAAACTTATCGTATCGATCGGACATAAATCCTCCACCTGGCCAATGGTTTTGTGCATCAGAAAAGAGTGCCCCAACATCCAAACCTTTCAATTCTTTGGGATTAGAAGTAAAGGCCTTGCTGTCAAACATAAATGAACCCGGAGCTACTGTAGATCTTACCTGATAGATCCATCCAGGATAGAACTGTTCTGAGTCAAAAGAATAGGCAAAACTTTTAAAATAATTATTCAAATCTGCACACTCTTCATTACTGATTGAAGAATACAAAGGCAATTTTGCTTGTTCGAGTTGTGTAATGAATGCGCGCATTCCTGCTTTATCATCTGTGCTGAACGCAGCCTCATTTTTGGTCAATACAATGTGTGCCAAGGAAAATAGGGCTCCAAGCCTATTCGCAAATGTTTCTCCTGCCTTATTTTCATGTCCAACAAAATCGTTGAAGGACATATTGAAGGAATTGTCTTTAAACTCAATGGCCTTGTATAAGTATTCCGTTTTTTCAACATCAAAGCCGCTGGTCTTCGTGAAGAAATCATACCCAGCACAGGCACAGACCATCTCGGTGATGTGACAGGGATTTTTTTGTTTTTCCCCTCCAGTAATGGTGCTGCTCTCTTTTTCATCCCCCATCTTCTTACTTTCAATTGGCCAACCAATGTGGTACATGGTTTTGTAGGTCCTTTGAACCGTAGGATCGTTTTGATAAAACTGTAAAGCAGCTTGACTATTGAGTGGGAAAAATGAAGAATCGGCGATTACGCTATCATCCTTCGTGGACATTTGCTTGGCATCCGGCTTCTTAAATGTGAAATATTCAGTCAACAAGGTAGAGCCAAACTTAGTCTTGCTAAAGTCAAGGGTCGACTTACCTCCCGAACGAATTTTTATGAAATCCTGAAATGCTTTTGGAAGTACAGGAATTGAAGAAGCTCCGGTTCCCCCGAAAATAGAGCCGAAAACAAAGACTCTTGCTCCTAATTTCCCAGCATCATTGAGTTTATTCATGAAAACTTCCAACTCCTGATCCTGAGGCTCAATGTTAGTGCCTGAAGCAAGGTTTCTTGCTGAATCAATAATCGCATGGTACATCAAATGAGAACCCAAATGCGTTTGCGCTCGGTATCCATGAGCCAAATTAAATTCCTGAACAGAGTTTTCGTCCAAAAATAAATCAGAAACTAATTTATTTGCCTTTTGCTTTTCTGGACTTCCTTCAGCCAATTTGGACAAACTCTTGTAATTCGCTCTAGCGCTTCCAGCATAGTTTGTCCAAAAACGATGGAGATTCAGTTTGGCAGAAAAAAAGGTGTTTGCATTTGGGGTACCTCCCTTAGGGCCAGATTCTGAAGTTTTGATTCGGCTATACAACTCTACCAAATTTTCAGTTTTTGCCTTATTCCCATTCAGTTGATCTGTATCTAGGGTGAGTATTTCTATCTCCTGATTGTCAAACATTCCTATGGCACATAGGTGGGTAAAAGCTTCCAGGCAACGCATGCCTGTGCCGCCTATGCCAATTACAAATAATTTATCTTGACTCATTGAATTTGATGATTTAACAATTAAAACCAGTTTCCTAGTTTCCCATTTTTGAAAATTTTACTTAATACGAATCCAAGAATTATGTATACTATAAATCCGATTCCAATAGCCATTGGCAAACTATCATTCCAAGCCTCTAAATCTCTTCTATTACTTGGAGCCAATACAAAATAAGCCATACTAGCGAAAAGAATGGGATTTATAATTGCAAAAATCCAAAACCACATTTTACGTTTTCCTGGATCTTTGGGATTGGCTCCTCCTTCGTATTTAATGGCATTAGAAATCAAGGCTGCTATCAAAAGGACCACAGCTGCAAAAATGATGGATAAAATGTAGGCGCTCATAGTAGTGTTATTTAAGGTTATTTATTTACTGTTTGGTTCTAGTTTGAGGTAATAGGAATACAGTATTCCTGTTGGTTTTACTTCCTGCAAGGTGTTCCGAATGGACTCATACAAACTGCTATTTACTCCATTTGCAGCATTGATGACGGAGTTCCACTTGAAGGCTTCCAACTGAGCCGTATAGTTTTCTTCGGTGGTTTCGATTACATAGTCCACTCGAACTATCCTCGGTTCGCTAGATTCTAAATTTCCAGTGAAATTCTTGTGAAAGACGGTCACCAATTCAACTTCCTTAGGACTATTTTTTAAACGATCCGAAAAAATACTGGCTTCAACATCGAAAACTTCTGTAAGTGCCTCACCAGGAGTATACTTGTACACAAGTTCAGGTTTGATTTTCAGTGAATTTTCTTCGTAATATTCTGTAATGATTGGGTTATTTACACTACCCTCGTCCCAGACATCATTATTGCCATCATCTTTAGTCAATGTGGGAACGGTCTCGACTGCTACGGAATACTTGACGAATTGCTCGTAATCCGCGGTTACATCCGTTACTTTCACGGCAACATTCTTTAGGATAAAGGAAGCATCATTTGTCGCATCCAAAAATAAGCCCTTTGCAAACTTTCTTTTCTCTTTGAAATAAAACTCATAAAGGTCATTTAAACTTAGTCCAAATTCTATGGCTTCAAAGGGTCTGGCCTTATTTAAAAATTCATTATTATATCCAATTACTACTTGGTCAGCACTTCCAAGACTTAATGCTTCAACATCATCCGCTAGATCTGGTGTAAGCCCTGTTTTGTCTTTTCCTCCGTAATTATTGGAAATTGCATAAGGATTGGGATTAATGTCAAACTTATTCAATCCCACCAAATCAGATCTTCCTTCTATCGCTTTTTCAAATTTGGAAACAAGGCTGTTTTCATTGACCTCTCCGTAAGTAAACAAAACGAAATAAAGATTTTTCTCTCCTGTCAACTTTGACTTGTTGTTTTTCTCGGTGTATTTGGAGTAGTAAATGGTGATGGAGTTCCCTTCCTTGATCCACTTCGTGAAGTAATCTTTGGCATAAGCAAACTTCTGCTCCTGACCATTGGGAGTATATTCCTCAAAGTCAGTAATCAACATTGCATCATTAGCAGAAGTACTTATCTTCTTCAGCGCCTCTTCAATCGGAGCCATGATGTCCACGTAACTAGCCGCAGAAATCACCTTGTTGTAGATGTCTCTGTCGTTGGCATATTCGAGTTTACCTACCCCGTTGTGGTTTTTACCCAAACCGTACCAGTCAATGGAAGAGCCTACCATTTTTTGGGAAATGTAGTCCACTACTTTCTTGTTGGTTTCGCTGCTGTAAGCCTGAACCAATCCATCTGAAAAATCCACATAGACTGCTTGATTTCCCCCTGGAACTTTTGCTTGCAAGCCTAGCGCTGCTTCATGGTAATTGGCATATTCTTCTTGATAGACTGACAAAGGATCTTCAAATGGACCTACATTACCCTTACTATTTGTGATAAAGAAATACAATCCTCCGGCAATTAGAAGTAAAGCGACTAAACCTCCGATTAAAACTGATTTATTCATATTGTTTAAGTTAATTTAAAGTATCTGAATTAATTCCTTCAATAAAGCCTTCCATTTGATTTCCAAAGTCCTGTACGGATTCCTGGAGCTCGTTAAACCCTTTCTTCATGACCAAGGCAGCATATTGACCTTGAATATTTCCCGCCTCCTTGATTTGTTCCTCAGAATAGTCCTCCCGATTCGCTTCTAAATCCTGATCCAACTCGTCCATACTGATTTCCAATTTAGTCCAGTCTTCTTCAGACATTTCGGAAAGGTTGTTTTGCGCGTACTCAAGCTCTGCGGCTGTCGAATCCAACTTGTGTTGAACTGGGTCACAAGCTACCAAGGCTATAAAACTGAAAAATATAAAAACCTCCTTTCGGATGAAGCGCATTAGGAAATTTAAACCTGTTGCCAGTCTGCCTTGTGGATTAACTAAGTAAAATGATTTCCCAAAAAATTGGATCTCGAATGCCAAAGCCCTGGTTGGTACATTAATCCCTCCTGGTTGAAGTTGGGAAATGGGTGAATTCAAATGCATAATTTCAGTTATAGTGGGTCAATTTAACTAAGTTTTGGAGGGTGAATATAAATGTTAAAAATAAATTTAAATAATAAATTTTAAAATCTTCCAAATTAGGCGGCTACAAAATTTTTTAAGCGCTAATCCATTTTTTTGAAAGGTATATGTACCAGTATTTAACTTCTTTTATTTGCTTTTGATCTTATGTAAAAACAAAAAGATAAGGAAGGATAGTATTGCATTAATAACTGAAATTGGCCGCCTCAAAAAATGTGCTTGGAATTATTAATTATTTTTATAAACATTGAAATCTAAGATTTTATTAAAGGTTTGCTCCGACCGATCACCCAAATCACCTGAAGCGGAGTAATCAAGTTTATAAATCCAACCATCAGCTACTGGATAGGCAATCCGCTAGCGTAGTATCAAGAATTTAGCAGGCCATCCTGCAGGAATGAGGTGGAAGGATTCCTGCCAATTGAAATACCTGTAGGATAAAAGATCCTGAAAAGGATACCTGGCAGTAAGTAGTTTGCGAATAAAAATAGAGGTGGAGTCCAGAACCCACTTTAATAAACGGGGCAAAATTCTCAAGGCCATAGTTGGGAAAAATTAAACAACAAAAAAATGGAAAATCAAACTCCAAATTCCTTTCCAATACCTTTAGTAGCAGGTTGGGCTGTCAATATTGTAGGCTGGATCTTATTTGTTTCAACTACCAACCATACGTTGGAAATCATCACGGGCCTACTTTGTATAGGTTGTGTCTATGTAGGATACAAACACAAAGAGTTGAATACAGAGCCTGCCTTTGGAAATGAAAGATTAAGTGCCGCTAACCTAATTTATGCCTCTGCGTTTGAAGCGGTTTGGATGCTTCTTTGGGGATTTGGGCTTTTCGGTTTTTAAACATTAAAATCCTCTTCATTTTACATAAAGGGCGGCTATTGACTAACTATTTGTTTTTATAAAACAAAAGTTAGTCAATAGCCGCCTTTTTTATTAGTTTAGAAACGCTTTTAGAAATTGATTTTTACATGTCCCATCCATCCAACACCATGAAAAAACTAGGGCTATCTTCCTTATTTCTACTACTTATTTTATTCACTTCTTGTGACAAGACTGTTGAAACAATTAAAGAAGTTATAGGTCTTGGTGATGATTCTGTTAAAGTAAATTTTGAGGGCATCCAATCTTTTGAGGAATCGAACCAGCACCGGGAATCACTTTTAAAGGAAATCACTGAGAGTGGACAAGCGGAAGATGCAAAAACTGAAAATTTGAACAGGCTAGATTCTTTGTATTGGGGACATGTTTCAAGCCTTCTGAGTTCAGGGAGATCAGCGATTCTTGATTCTCCAGCTCGTGCCTCGGAAAAACTCGGAAATATTCTCGAGTTAAAAACGAATTACGAAACCCACGAATATGCGGGTATCAAATCACCAGAAGTACAACAAATTATCAGCAAGCAGCTAAGTCAGCTGGAAGCGGACATCGTCACGCTCAAACACATTCAAGCATGGGATAATCGACGAAAAACTCTTGAAGAAGAAGTCATAAAATTTGGAAAGATAAACTTCACAGGCCAGTTTGGGGAAACCCCCTTGTCCGAAGAAGTAGCTGTGCTTGATTCCCTGGAATCAATTGAATTGGGCGATGTGTATCAAATTATTTACACCGTGAAGTATACTAAAATCTACAAGGGGACTGGGAATTTTTTCAAATACCAAGTGGAAGGCCAAGGACAATGGAAGGTAAGTTCCAAAATGAATCAAAGTTTTCTGACCATTGAAAATCTTTGCCCTCAGTGCTATTCAGAAAGAAGGATCAATTAATCTTTCCTTAAAAAGAACCTTCTGAATACTACTCCACTTTGGCCAGTTAGGTTTGGGTAGATTAAAATACCCAACCCTTGAGATTCACTTTGCTTTCTAAGGTTTGTTCAAGGCTGTTCTCCAGTTGCGGGAAAAAATCAATTCCTGTCTTCACTTCAATTTGATCCACTGAAACGACAAATTGCTGAACAGATCCGGAAGCTCCTTCATTTGCGAGTAAAAATCCAATCATTTTTGGACTCGGGCCACCTTTATAGATCACCTTGTAAAATAAACAAGGAACCGTTATCGATCCTTTGAGGGCCCCGCAGGAGCTGGATAAAACGGGCCCGGTCACCACATAGACCCCACCGTTTGCCAAGGCTGTATTTCGAACCCAATCTTCTAGTTTGGACCAGATCCCCCGATTGAAGGAAGGGGCCATGGGAGACATATTGGACATAAAAAAAGTTTCCGACATCGCAGTACTATTGAAAGTCATGTCTCCTGCTGGGCACAGATGCCCCCGGTCGTACCCAGATTTTTGGTAATCCGTAGGTTTTACTGGATCGGCTTTAACCTTGGGATCTACTCGGAAATCATCCGTTCTTTTTTGCCCACCTTGGATGGTCTCAGCCGGAAGGAAATAATAAGAAAATTCCGCCTGCCGATGCGTACTGGAGTACGAAAGGGTGTAGTGTCCATGCTTAATCAGGTAACCTTGTTTGGAACTCGGAACAAACTCATCACCGGCTTGGATTGCCGTGGCCTTCCCCTGATCCTCAAGGATCGGACTTAGTAAAAGAAAGAAAAAAACAATAAAATTATACATGGGGTAAAATTATAAGGTAATTCATAAGAAAAACGAAAACAGCATCCCAACTTTCCGGTTTTGTTGCTAAAGTACTACAAGATTTACATTTCACTTTTTGATCCTAAAATTCAAAATCTCGCAATCTAAAATCTATAAGTTGATCTTAAATTATTTGTGCTGCCCTAATCTAAAATAAGATTTCAAATAAGGGATTTGGCTAGATTGGTAAGGGACTTTTAAACTATTTGAGCTACTCTTTGTTTTTCACTAGTGATTTTTGTCTAAATTCATGTCCGCGATAAACTTGATGCCAAAATTATATCAAACTAGTTATTAAATCTTTTTTATAAATTCATATCTATCGAATTCAAGCAGCATTTTTTATGAATAAAATTCTTCTCTTTTTGTGCAGTTTATGCTTCATTTTTCAAGTAAGCTTCGCTCAAAACACTCAAAAAAATCTAGTTCAAGAAAATCTGATTCCTTCTTTGTCTTCAGATAGGTTTCTAGCCAACAGCACCGTAAAAAAGAATGGAATGCCCATTCCATCCGAGAGTGTAAAGGAAAAGAGCAATTGGGATCAAAACCAATTTTCTATAGAAGTCAAAAATGATTCCATCAGATGGGAGGTAACCGATCAACAAGGGGAATCGTTCCAAATTTCGTATCCCAACGAATACTCACTTTTCTTTGGAAGAGATAAAAAAATACTTCAAGAGGAATTGATTCAAAGTTTGGTAGCCAATCAAACAGCAAAAGAGGGAGCCGCTTTAGCTACTTTTTCTTTGGACTCCTTAGCCTCTATTTTTCTTCAAAACAAGTTAAATCAGGAAAGCGACAGTGTGTATGGATCAACTGAAAGAGAAAAGTTAATCGCTGACTCCTTAGTCAATTTATTTAAATTCCCGAAGGAGCAGGACCCCCCATTTCTTTTTGAGCTATCGTTTCATAAATACGGCAATACTACAGTGGAATTTTTAGTAGATCACAAAAAACTCTTAAACACCCTATTCCAAAATGAAACCTGGGAAGTTTGGGGGGCCTCAAAAGATGATTTGGTTTTGTTTTTGTTTGAACATCCCTTTTTAAATTTTCAACACATGTTGGCTCTGAATTTAGATTTTGAAAAGGGCAGAATTAAAGGAGATTTTTATTCTTACATTCCAAATACTAATTTTGTAGAACTGTCTTCTTCTTATAAAGAGAAAGAAAAACTGATCAACATACGCATTGATAATTAATAATTTTGATTTGTATAATAAGCCTTCCTAATACCCAGGTGAGTCAGTCAATAAATTTAACTACTGTACGAATTTTTATTTTACAATTCATGCTGCTTTTCAGTTGCAAGACTATGGCTCAAACTGAAACGAAAGCAAAAGTTTTATACCAAAACAAGAGTATTCTTTTCTACAACTAAGATTTGCATTAATAAATCCTACCAAACCTGAATATAGGTACCCAACTATGAAAAAATTTCTTTTTCTTCTGTCTTTTCTCTTTCTGAGTGGATTAGCCTTTAGTCAAAAGACCAATGTGGTCTTTTTAAATAAGGATGGGAGTACGCTTCAAGCAAACCTGGAGCGAACCATTTCTGCTGTATTGACAGAATTTAATCAAGCGCATAAAGCGAATCGAAAACCTAAACTGGAATCCTTGAATGTAACCACTGATGGGAGAACAAGGATGCTGAAAATTTGGGAAATGGCTAGTTTTTATTGTCCAGAAACCATCATCAACGAATATTTAATTCAAACCCCGGAAAGTAGCACATTTGGAAAGGGCCATCAGGTACGAAATATCCCTTTGCAGCGAAAAGGCCCAGATGGAATGCTTCGAACCGAATCCGCCGTGTTTACTTTTAATTCAGCGGGCTATGTTGAGGAAATGTATTTTGGGGTAGATTACAAAGACTACAAATCATTGAATTGGGAGGAAAGCAACCTAGTAGAATTTGAAAGAAAGCAGCGGATTTTGGCACTTATTGAGGATTTCAAAACTGCCTACAACCGAAAAGACCATGAATTGATTGGCAGTTTTTTAAGTGATAATGCATTGATTATTGTGGGGAAAGTAGTCAAGCAAACTCAGCCCTCAGATTTTGGCAGACTTGATGAAAGTAAAGTGGTGTTGACTAGCTTCAAGAAACAAGAATACCTTCAGAACCTCAGAACTGTTTTTGATAAGAATGGATTCATAGATGTGAAGTTTGATGGGATAAAGATTACACAGCATCCGAGATACCCAGAAGTTTATGGTGTAAATCTTAAACAATTATGGAGAAGCACTGGCTACAGTGATGAAGGGCACCTATTTCTTATGATTGACTTTAGAGATAATTCCAAGCCAGTAATCCATGTCCGTGCCTGGCAACCCTTCAAGGAAACAAATAGTAAAGAAGTGATTGATATGGGTGATTTTTTTATAAACGAAAATTAAATGAAAAAACTAGTTTTTACTTTCTTATTCTTTTTACCGCTACTATCCTTTGCCCAGAGAAAGGAATTTGTATTGGTTGAAAAAAAGCAAGTCTTAAATAATGTATTTAGAGACAGCAAGTATGAAACCGCCGTAGCGATTTGGATTTACGCCCCATTAGATCAAATTGAGAAATTTAAATTTGAAAGAACTTGGGATTGGTTTTTGAAAGAACCTCCAAGATACGATACCTTAAACTCAAGATGGGAAGTCTATGTTCCGAGCCGCCAAAACCAAAAAATCAAAATTATCAATAAAGAATTCAACGACTTTTTGATTGATATTGATAACGATTTTCCACCAAAATCGACTTGGAAATATGAGCTTCGCGAGAAATCTCAAAGCGAATTGAATCGAATCCGCTTAACCATTAATTCTTATCCTAGTGAAGCGACCGTATTGATCAAGGAGGGCAAAACAAATACTACGATCAATAATAACACCCCCTATTCAACAGAAAGTTTGTCTGGAAGTGTAGATATATCGGTAAGTAAAACGAATTTTTTTAGTAAAGACACTACACTTCAACTAGAGAAAGGGAAAGATTATAATTTAAATTTCAAATTGGATTCGGCAGTAAAACGTGTAAATATTGGTTCAATGCCTGCTGATGCAAAACTATTTTTTAACGACAAGGAAGTAAGTAATCCATACATTGGTTACCTCCCTTTTGGGGATTACAGCCTTAAGTTAATGAAAGAGGATTACGAGGAAATTAATTCATCTTTCACTGTTTCAAAAGAAAACAAAGTACAATCAACCATCCCCATGACCAAAAAAACGGGGACAGTTACTTTTACGAAATCTGATTTAACTGGTGCAGAGATACGTATTGGTCAAGAACTGGTCTCTATACTTAATGGCACCACATTGAAGAAGTTTCCCTACGGAGAATATGCCCTTGAGGTCCAAAAAAAGAATTACAAAATAATTAAAGACCGCATCAACATTAAAAGTGAAAACCATTTTGTCCCAATTTTATTAGAAAAAGATCAAGCCCAAGTTAGAAAATCTAAAAAAATTGTCACCATCGCTTTAGGTCTAGGTGGAATTGGTGCAGGGCTTTACCTGATGCAATCAGCTAATAAAAATTACGACGCCTACAAAAAAGCAAGTACTCCTGCCGATGCTGGAGCGTTACGAAGACAGGTAGAAAGTGCCGATCGCATGACCCCTTATTTCCTTGGAGCTGGGGGATTAGTAGCGATTTTAGGAGTTACAATTAATGTCGATAAATTTTCTAAAAAAGTTAATAAATAAGGGCTATATGTTTTTTTCAAGAGTGTTTTCGAAATTCATTTTTAAGGAGAGTTCTTTTTCGTTTGGAAAGGCATTTGGACACCTATCCATCCTTGTGGTCCTATTTTTATTTTCCTGTGAAGAGCGGGATTTCAACAATCCTTTTGATCCCAAGGTTCCAAAGACACTTACTACCAGTGTATTGCCTATAGGGTCTGGTAAAATCAATATCTCTCCTGCCTCGAGTACCTACAAGTCAGAAGAGGAAGTAACGCTTATTCCTGAACCAAACCAGCATTGGGTCTTCAAAAACTGGGAAGGAGATGCAAGTGGCACTTCAAATCCTCTTATCGTCACTATGAGTACAAATAAGTCCATTGTGGCTGTTTTTGTCAAGCGAAATTACCCGCTCAATTTAACTTTCGAAGGGGAGGGTACTGTATCAGAGCGAATCGTTTTTTCTCCTTCGGGAAGAGAATACCCACACGGGACAATCGTAGAGTTGACCCCCGTTCCTAAGCAGGGCTGGCTTTTTGACAGTTGGTCAGGGGACCTTACCGGCAAAACCGTACCTCAAAATATTACGGTCGACAATCCAAAAAATGTAAAAGCGAAATTTGTTCCCCAACAAATATCAAACCTTGCCTGTGCCTCTGCTTTGAATTCCGGTAACTTGGTCGCTACTTTACCTGCTACAGGGGTGAGCACCTCTATTCCCTATACCACCGTGGCAGGAGGAAGCTATGTGGGACAATCCATAACTTCTACGGGTGTGACCGGATTGACCGCCACCTTGGTTCAGGGGAATTTTTCTCCTGTATCTGGTAATTTAGTCTTTACCATCACAGGTATTCCCTCGGCAGCAGGTACGGCTAATTTTGCAATTAGCATTGCTGGTCAATCCTGCACTTTTTCAAGAGTCGTAAACGCATTAGGAACGATTTCTGGGTTGAATTGCGCAGGTACTACAAACAATGGCGCCCTTAATGTCGGCGTTGCTGCCTCCAATGTGACCAGTATAGTACCTTACACTGGAGGGAATGGAAGTGTGCACTTAGGTCAAGTAATCACCTCAACCGGGGTAACCGGATTAACGGCTACTCTTGCTCCTGGCAGTTTTGTGAGTGGTAATGGCACCTTAACCTATACGATTACAGGAACGCCATCTGCGCTAGGAACCGCGAACTTTGCACTAAACATCGGCGGCCAAACTTGTAGCCTTAGTAGAACCATTACTTCCTTAGTTGGCAGTATTACTGAACTGAACTGCGCATCTTCTTCTTCTTCAGGTGTATTGAATGCGAATCAGCCTGCTTCAGGCGTAGTTGGATCAATTCCTTACCTTGGAGGAAATGGAGGTCTTCATTCAGGCCTCACGGCTACTTCCACTGGAGTAACTGGGCTTACGCTAACAGTTAGCTCCGGTTCTTTTGCAAATGGGTCTGGGGTATTGGATTACACCATTACAGGAACACCCTCTGCAAGTGGTACGGCAAGTTTCTCAATCAGCATTGCAGGACGAACGTGCACGATAACTCGCGTAGTCAACCAACTTCCTGGCAGCATCAGTGGCTTGAACTGTAGTTCAGCAACAAATTCAGGTACCTTGACCCAAGGCACATCGGCCGCAGGTGTGAGCAGTTCCATCCCTTACACCGGAGGTAACGGAGGTTCCCATACTGGCCAAACGGTAAATTCAACTGGGGTGTCGGGCTTGACAGCCACTTTATCCGCAGGAACATTTGCCAATGGGAGTGGATCTCTGGTTTATACCATTACCGGTACTCCATCGGGGAATGGTATAGCAAGTTTTGCACTAAACATAGGAGGACAGACCTGTACAATTACCCGTGTAGTCAATCCAATTCCTGGTAGCATTAGTGCCTTAAACTGTAACTCAGCAACAAATACGGGTACCTTGACCCAAGGCACATCGGCCGTTAGCGTGAGCAGTTCCATCCCTTATACTGGAGGTAACGGAGGTTCACATACTGGCCAAACGGTGAATTCAACTGGGGTGACGGGCTTGACCGCCACCTTATCCGCAGGAACCTTTGCCAATGGAGGCGGATCTCTGGTCTATACCATTACTGGTACTCCATCAGGCGGAGGTACAGCAAGTTTTGCACTAAACATAGGAGGGCAGACCTGTACACTAACTCGTCCAGTCAATTCACTTCCGGGTAGCATTACTGCCTTAAACTGTAGTTCCGCAACAATCACAGGCACCTTGACCCAAGGAATAGTAGCGGCCGGAGTAAGTAGTTCGGTGCCCTATACAGGAGGAAATGGGGGAAGCCATACAGGTCAAACAGTGAATTCAACAGGCGTTTCAGGTTTGACAGCTACTGTATCGGCTGGAACCTTTGCCAATGGAAGCGGATCCCTGGTATATACCATTACGGGTACTCCATCGGGGAATGGTACAGCAAGTTTTGCACTAAACATTGGAGGAAGAGCTTGTACACTTACCCGTGTAGTCAATCCAATTCCTGGTAGCATCAGTACCCTAAACTGCAGTAGTGCTAATAATATCGGAACTTTAAGGCGGGGAGTTTTGGCTTCCGGTGTTGGAAGTATTATTCCTTACACTGGAGGAAATGGCGGAAGCCATACAGGTCAAACGGTGAATTCAACTGGGGTAACTGGCTTGACAGCGACCTTATCTGCTGGAACCTTTGCCAATGGAAGCGGATCCCTAACCTATATCATTACGGGTCGTCCATCAGCAAGTGGTACTGCTAATTTTGCAATAAACATTGGAGGAAGAGTTTGTACACTATCACGAACAGTAGGCCTCTAGAGAATTAGAAAATATTGGGTGATTTGTATGGAAATACCACTGCATTAATTTCAATCGCTAGATGTTTAATTGAAGATAAAAAACATGCAATTTGCCTTTAGCCTAACTCAAAGAAGATGGTATTTACGAATCTTTTCATAGGAAACTAAAGCCAAACCATCGACTTGCACTGAGTTAGGACATCTTATTTCCTAAGTCAAAATATAGAAATTTTACCCTTGCATTTACATTTACCAAAGTATAGAACAATAATCCATGGCCATTAACTTAGAAAAAGCCCCTCTTGAAACGCTGTATTACTATGCGGATAATGGAAAAACGGTAGGCCCATTTCCACTGAATGAGCTTTTGCCAAAAATAAAAGCCGATACTTTAGTCTATAGAGATGGGATTGAATGGACCAATGCAAAAGATGTAGAAGAACTGCGCGGATATTTTCCTGAAAAAGAACCGGAAAAACCTAAAAGCCCATTACTAGTAATTCTTATCTCCGTACTTCTTTTATCCTTAATTGGAACTGGGGCGCTATTTGTTTATAACCAAATGAATAAGCAAGAACCACCCATAGGAGAGAGCCAAGTTGAAAAACCTGAACCTGAATCACCTGGAAATACAGAATCCCCAAGACCAACTGGCCCAAAAGGGACAACTGAATCTGGAGATGATTCTAAAAGTGGAACAGGCGCTAGTGGAAATGACAATGTAACAAACAATGGACCTGTAAGCGGGAATCCCTCGCCACCTAAAAAAGAGAAAAACTCCGCCTCCCCAAAACAAGTCGAATTATTTACCTGTGGAAATGGTCAAAGTATCCGTAAAGGTTTAGTAAATAATGGAAATTGCGATTGCGATGATTGCTCAGATGAGTCCAATATTTAAAAATTAAACCCCTAACTTCATTCGAATCGATTCTGGAATACTGAGGTCCTTATTTGCTTTGCACCATTTTTCAAGATGGACTTTTTGCAAGGCTAAGGAATCCGAATAATCATAGGCAGCATACTGCTGTTCCAATCGACTAATTTTTTGTTCCAAATCCGCAACTAAGGCTACTGCAAATGGCCTAGTAAAGGAAAATTCTTTCAAGACCATTAGCCCAGTTCTTAAACGAATTAAATTGTCGATTTTCCTCACATTGAGGTAGGAAACCTCAGGAATGGAATTCGATACCCGTTCCAATAATTCGGAAACATTCACAAATACAAAAACAGCATGCAAGACGCCGGCAATAGGCCGAGGATCTTCTCGCCATGGCGAGTAATAGGTTTCCTCACGAGGAACTTGCCCTTCAAAAATTTCTCCTGAAAGGATGACCATATTCAACAAGTTATGGGAATATTCATGGACAATCGCTTCAGCAAGCTGGTACTCATCCCCTGTGGAAGTCAAAATACTGCCAAAAAACTGCTCTGAGGTACAGGACATGTGCCGATCCACATAGGGAGATTTCACCAAATGGATAGTTCGTATAGAGGTCCCTACATGGCTCTCAATTTCGGGCCAATGCTCTTGGATCAAGCCATAGGCTTTAAAGATAACCGGAAGTTCTTCCTCCATCTCAGAGGAGGTAATGGAAAGGTATCCCGAGCCGTCTGGATTTTTATACAAGGTAGACCAACCCAACCTCAAAAACGGATCCAATCGATCCAAAAGGATCTTCCCGTTGGAGCCCAGAATAGCTGCTTGAATGAAGACCCCTTCCTGCGGCTGGGAAACCGTAGGCACCCCTTTTTCTGCTGCAAAAAGGACGGCTTCAAAATCTGTAATTTCTTTTCCATTGATCGCCATCCAAGCACGATCCCCCTCCATCTTGAAGTCCACTTCTTGCACGGCAGCCGAGGCAAAGCCCTCAAAGTAAATTCCCAAAATGGGCACATAAAGCCGGTCTTCTAGGAAATTTACTTGAGCCTTGATGTCAATTCTCGCCAACAATGAAGCGGCTACCAGAAACCTATTTAGTTCCAGCAAATGGTAATACAACCCTTTCCCCGCTTGCGCAGTACTCAAGCCCGCCAAATAGGGCAAATCGGAGTTGGGGATTTCTTCCCCATTCTCCATGCGCTTCTTGATGCAACTCGAAAGATAAATCCAATAGGAAAAAGTGGGATCCGAAAAAACCGCCGCCAAAGCCCCGATAGGAATGCGCTTGCTCTGCTCATAGGCAGTGGTAGCGAGTTCTTTTTCCAACAAATACTCGCTTTGACCCATGATTGACTTCATGAATAAATTATAGCGAATTAGATTTTTATTGACATTGTGCTGAATTACCTCTTCAATAAATTGAGTGCTATGGATCGTTTCCACATTCATATGCTTATTGGGTTAGGGTTTCTATAAAATAACGATCGCCAAATCGTTCCTCCAAATAAACTGAAACTAATTCCTTGAAATGAACTAGTGAAGTAGTCCCAATCAAGGCAGCTGAAATTCCTGGCGTGGATAAAACAAAGGAAAGGCTAATCTGAGCGCTAGTCATCCCCTGAAAAATCTTTTGTACTTTTTCCGGATAGGCGTACTTCGCCAGTTTACCTTGTCCCAACGGAGCACTACCTAGAATCGAAAGCTTCAATTCCTCGGCCAGCCCAAACAAACTCTTTTGGCTAGCGCCTACCTGTTGCCCTTTGAAAAACAAGCCCTTCGTCTGGGAAAAATTGTAGGGCACTTGTAGGTAATTGAAATAGCTCTGGATGCCAACTTCCTGAGCCAAAGTATAAAATTCAAGCAATTCCAACCTATTCCTTTGCTCTTCCTCAAAAAATCCATTCCAGGAAGAAATGCCAAAAGCCTTTATTTGGCCTGCTTTGATTTTATCCTTGATCCAAAGCAATACCTCTTTCATCACTTCCAAAAACCGAGCTCTCCCCAGTTTTGCGAGGAAATATTCTGGATTGTGTAGGTAATACAATTCCACGGAACCCCTTGACAAAGTAGCCAAGGTGGTCTTGAGGGCTTGATCTAAAAAAATAGGGTCAAAGGTCTGAAAGTATTCTTGATCAAAATGCGATGGCCGCACCCATCCCCTATCGAATAGTTCTTGAACATAGGCATTTTCCTTTTCCTCTCCTTGCGAAAAATCAAAGGGAACAAACCCTCCTTTGGTTGAAATAAAGTAATCCCGATTGGGATACATTCGGGTAAGCCTTCCCAAGACATTTTCAGACCTGCGATTTCTATACGAAGGCGCGCAATCAAAAACATGGACCCCATTCAACAAGGCAAATTCTAGAACTTCAAAGAGCTTTAGATCTCCTGCATCAGATTCTTCCCCTTGATACAACCCCACACCAATTTTAGACAATCCTTTCATGGCACCGCTTTATACAGTTCTTCGAAATAAAATCGATCGGCTCTCGTCAACTTTTCATCGTCCTTACAATTCCATCTTTTGTGCATAGCATGGAGGTGGACAAGGATCTTTTCCTGGGGCAATTCAAATTTGATCAGGATCTCTTCAATAACTTTCACAGCGCTTTCCGGAATCCATTCTACGGATAAGGAAATGAAAACAAGGTCATACTCCTCCTTAAATGGATGAATTAAGGCATTTTTTACCTCCACTTTTTGAGCATAAAACTCCCCTATGTTTTGGTTTACCTTGAGTTTACATTGAGCCTGATCAAAGGTGTCTGGAATAAGCCAAGTCATTTTGGCTAAGCTCCCTTCACGAAGTACTTGAAATAGAAAATTTCCAATAGTTACTCGTTTTGCCCGAATAAATAGGGGGTTCAACCAGGAATAATGTCCTTCTGCATACAAGTCATGATGGGCATCAATGTGGTCAATTTCATAGGGTCCCCTAAATTTATCCAGCTCCAGACACATCATGTGGTGGTCTAATCCCACGCGAAGCACCTTTCTAGGAAGTGTACTTAGGGATTGGACAAGGGAGAGCATCCTTGGATTCAACTTTTTATCCGGATCCCTATAGATGGAATCTTCCCCTTCCCAGATGGAATCGAGATCAATGCTTAAGACCCGGATCATCGGCAAAAACAAATACGCGATAAGAAATCCCTTCCCAATCCCAAAAACAAGGGGTTAAAGGACTGGTTGGAAGCAAAATTTTGATCATTTTTTCAGGATACGCTTCCAAGGTGTTTTTTCCATGAATACTCAGGTTCTCCAGGTGAAGTACGAGGTAATTTTGATCGTCAATAGACCAATCGGAAAATGAGAACACTCCTTCTGAAGCCACTAAATACGTTTGGCTCATGAATGCAAGTTGCATTTCAACAAAGTCGGATAACCCGGATGCTACGCCTAATTCAAAGTAGTGCTGACTCAAGGCTTGGGTTGGTTTGCAAGCGTAACTGCAAGGGAAATAATCAGGAAATAACGTGAACTCATGAACCAAATAGGCTAGTTTATTTGCCCAAGGTGAAAAAAAAGTGCCTGGACTAGTTTGGGACAAAACCTCCACCCATTCTTGTCCATTGGCTATGGTATCGTAATTATCACAACAACAATCCGGATAACCATATAATTTACCCGCATCCGCGTGGTTCCCTTCAATTTCTATTCGTACCGCACGATTTAGACTGGCTAAATCTTCCTTCGTCAAGTAAGCAATGAATTCCTCTGCCGAATCATCTTCCCAGGGCACGTCTGAATAAAATTGGTCCCCAATTTCATTCGTCCAACTTAACTTGAGGCGAAATTCTGAGTGCGCCAAATGCAAGCCATTGCGCTCACAATACTTGGATAAAATCTGGTATTCTTTATCATTGGCAATGTGGATTCGCATCACATTTTTCAACCCTGAATGAACGGCAAGAAGCTCCAACAAGTGGCGCTCCTCAATTACTGATAAACTCTGAATGAGTTGTTTGGATTCTTCAATTAGATTATTGCTCATATAAACGTGCACATTGCCCAATCCCTATTTTTAACGAGTTGCATGGATTTATCTTCCAGGGTAAATTGAAGTTCTCCTTTCTCCAAAACCTGTATTTCTCTCGCCTTAGAAATAAACTGATGTGATTTGGTGTTCAGATTCAAGGTTGAATGAAGCATACAGTCTTTAATGACCGTTTTTTCATGCTCAAATGTTGCGCCTTCAAACAAGTAAATCCCTCTGTATTCGGTATATAGAATCGGTTGCTTTTGAAAATGAACAATCTCATCTGCCTCAACAGGGAGGATGGAGTGCATCAAATCATAGGTATTTTGTGCCATCCGCGCTGCATACGCACAGGTAAAGGAGCAAGGAAAAAAACTTAAAAATGAATAGCCAAAATACTGTGAAACATAATTGTTCCAAAAATTAAAAGAGTGCAGTTCTTTGGTATTCGCAGCCACCAAGGGTACGTAATCATTTTGCTTTTGGTACGCAGCATCTTGATTGGTCAAATAAAAATCAACACAACAACTCGGGATACCCAAGTTTGCCCCAAACTCACCCTCGTCCCCATGAATATCGGCGTTCACCGCCTGGCTTAGTTTTTTTTGAGAAGTGGACACATAGACTGCATGGTCTCCCTTACTAGCAGGGAGGTCTTCTCGCTCATCGTACTTATTGGACCATCCACCTTTACCAATATCTCGCTTGGCAAAAATCAAGTCTGGCAGAACATGGAAAACTAAATCCAGCTGATTGAGACATGCTATAGTTTGATTTAAAAGTGCAGGTCTGACCGCTATCCGAGCCACTTTCATTCCAGCCCAAGCGGATAGGATTTCGCGGCATTGAAGCAATCCTGCCAATCCGATTAACTCTTTAAATACACTTCGCTGTACACTCAAATCACGCATTGCTTTTTTTCTCTAAGTCACGTTTAATCCGTCCTTGAATATGCGTGATTAAGTTGGTCAACGCAGTACAATACACGGATGGATTGTTGAATCCATTTTTTTCAGAATAGCGATGGGGATAGTATCCTCCTCCACAAATTGAGACAAGCGAACATTTCTTACAGGTATCAGAAACCCCAGAGATTCCCGCTTGTCTAGCCATTACATTTTGATGCTTAAGGACCTCATCCAGGCTATGTTGATGGACACTTAAGGACATCGTATGCGCACCCGGAAAAACAGATTTCATCGTATCTACTTGTTCGTAATCTCCATTAACCCCTACTGTCACGAGACTCACTTCCTCTAAACCTAAGGATTCAAGAGATCCTGGGTGTCCAAAAACTCGATAAATTATTTCCTCAAAAAACCGGATTCGGATATCCTGTCGATAGCCACCATACCAATCGTCAAAAATTGCAATTAGCCAATCCCCATGACTTGCAACTCGAAGAGTTTGTTCCCCAGTCAAGGTATTGTCCCAATGCGCATGCGGAAGTAAAAAATCGACCACAGGAGGATCAAAAGAGGCCAGGTACCTCCAAGTTTGCACAGGATTTGCCGCTACATTGATTACCGATAAAATCCCCCCAAAAAGAGGAGATCCTTGTAGCATTCGGAGTTTTGAGGCAACCTCTTCACCAGAACCTTTGCCGTTGTGGTAAAATCGATAGACATCGTTGTCCTTTGGCACCCCATCTAAACTGATCCCCAAAGAGACTCCATACTTACGCAAAAGGGCTAAATAGGCCTCATCAAGCAACAATCCATTACTTTGAATGCCAAGCGTCAATCGGTAACCTCCTAAAATTTCATCTGCCAAAGCCAAATAAGACGCCAATCGCTCATGACCAATTAAAAGCGGCTCGCCTCCATGAAGCGAAATGCTGATGTTATCAAATTGGTGTTCATCACAATGGGATTTAATTCGGTGAAGCGTTTTTGAAAAAACTTCCTCGTCCATGTACTTGGGCATTTTTTTCCAACTCGAATCGCCCATGTTGTACTCATAGCAATAGGAGCAGTTCAGGTTACACCTGCTAGCCACCTTAATCACATATCCAGAGATAGGAACTACCTTATTTTCTTCCACCATTTCTAGCTATCCATTGAGATTTATGCCCCTCCACGACCTCTGCAATGCTCACCCCAATAGGTTGCTCTTGGTCGTGAAATTCCATAAAAAAGGGCTTGAGATCTCCCAAATTATGTTTTTGAATGTAGGGCAGTATCGAACCTTCCAATTCCTGAGCATAGGCATCAAATACAGATTTACCTAAGGCGGTATAGGTACAGGTAGCCAATGATTTTTGAGCATGGTCCAATTGAAGGGCCAGCATCGTCATCCTCCTCTTTGAAATATCCAGCTCTTCCGGCTGCAATCCCCCTTGGTTGATCAATGCCATCCAAAATTTGGCGGCTTCGGTAAAGACCACAAAGCCATGAAACACTCCATTTACTGGTCTTGGGTCATCCCTCCAAGGAGAATAAATCTCACAAAGATCCCAACCCGATCCATGAACTTCTGGCTTGAGTAGGGGATCCGTATCCTGAAGACGGAACAACCGTTGGTGGCTGAATTCATGAATAATCATTTCGGCCATCAGTAAGGGTTGATGGGTAGCCGAATACCAAAACATGGTATCCACAGAGGAATTGCTACTACTTGGCAAAGTTCCCTCAGGGCCGATTAGAGGCACAAAATAATTTGGAACCTCCTTAAAATAATGGCTAATGGAAATATCTACTAAACCGATGTAATCCAGGGCCTTTTCAATGACCTGGATTTGCTTCAGCTGTATTTCTACCTCTCCCTCGGCAACCCTAGCTAACTGCTCTCTCCCTGGAAAACTGGAACGCGAAGCCTCAGAATACAAATCAATGTAGAGTGGGTATTTAGTTGAACTTGGTAGTTTGAAAAAATCTGCGTGAATCTCAAGCCCGGAAGAATTTATCTTCAGACGAAAAATATCAAGGTTTTCATCACTACTAACCGCAGCGTTTGGAGACAATTCAAACTCCATACGCGTATCCAATCGCCACAATTCTTTACTTAAAAGAAAAATAGCATTCTCCTTTACCCTAAGTTTAATCGTCTCCTTTGGCGTACTCTGAGAAAGGATAACTAAAGAAAAAACAAATTCATCGAGTTTTTGAATTAGCCGCTCCCGTAAAGCAGTTCTGTGAATTCCCAACCAATTGGCATAGGCATGAAGCATTCCTTCCCCATTGCTTTTCCCTTTTATTTCGGTGTAGGTAAAATAAATCCATTGCCTTCCTTTAGGAGACAAAAAAATTCTTTCCAAATACTCCAGGTTTGCGCTCTTTAAAAAATTGATTTTTTCGGCTAAATCGGAATCCCTATCCAGATGACTAGATAGGTAATTTAAGACCGCAATCAACTCTAGTAAAATCCTTCGGTTTTTTACTTTAAACCAAGTTAAATCATCAGTAAGCATAACAAATCAGTTAATTTTTTTTCCACAAACAAACGCAAGTGTCGCCGAGGTATCTGTAGCCTTTTTGCCTGTTTCCAAATCTACTAGTTGTAAACAAGTAAGCCCAGCCTCGTCCAACAGATTTATAATTTCAGCAATGGGGAAGGAAATATTGGCAATTGTATCATCCAGCCTCACCCAATTCGATCCTTGCTTTTGAAAAATAGTATTGTTAATTCTCCCTATTTTTGATTTGGGATCGTAGGTACTCCGTTGCACATAAACCCAGTCTTTCGACTCTGTTAAATTCAATTGATTGGGCCAATTTACCTCTAAGTCGTAGGTTGAGAATACGTCAAAAATAAACTTGCCATTTGGCCCTAGATGTTGCGCTGCGATAGTGAATACTTTTTTCCAGTCTCCAGGATTCAAAAAATGATTTAGCGTATCAAATGCCGCTAGTACAAAATCAAATTTTTTAGAAAAATCAACCTCTAATATTGATTTCGCATAAAAGTGATGGTGTGGGAATTTTTTTCTGGCTACTTCAAGCATTTCCGTTGAATAATCAACGCCGATATAGTCCTTAGGTTCACAGTTGAGGTAGTCAATTGCTAAACCTGTTCCACAGCCCAGATCCAAGAGGCTTTTATTTTTTTCTTGTAAATGGAGACAAAGAAACTTGTAATAATTTTCCCAAAATGGGGATTTACAGGTATCGTAAATGTTTGAGAGGTACCGGTAGCTAATGCCGCTATTTTCTGAAATCATTTACGGCGTTCTCAAAATTTATCAATCACCTTGTGTCCGAAACCATTATGAAAACGGTCAATTGGAGCCTCTTTCAGGACATCGAAAGCAACCGTAATTCTTTCTAATTTTTTTAAGGTAGGGGTAGAACTGTGCTCAATAAAGGATGGAAAAATAACCAATCCCCCTTCCACATTTTTTACCTCAATTTCGGTTTCATAAAAATCTTCCACGCCAGGAATTCTTCGGTCAAGAGGCAAAAAGTACCGAGTGCTTGAGGCTACTGTTTTTACAAAAAAAACACCAGATATGTAACTGTAGGGCCCAGCATGGCTGTGGGTTTTTAAAATTTCTTTATTCTTCAGCAGATTGGCCCAACTTTGAAGATAGAGGTTGCCTTCTTCATGACCAAGGTCTTGCATGTAGTTTCTCACCTCCGTTTTAATAAATTCACGAAGCTGTGCAACTGCCTTGTTTTCAACGCTCAAAAAATTATAGGTGTACCATTTGGTAGTTAGGCCCTGATCCAAGCCCGCTATTTCTATACTTTCAACTTCTTTAGTCCCAACTTCTTCCAGTTGTTCAACTACAGAAATCAACTCCTCCGCATACAAGGAGAACTCGTTCCACTTCGTAATCCGAAAGGGAGTAGACCAAAATTTAGTAAGACCTTCAACCATAAAAATCAAAAAAAGAAGGGGATACTACCCCTTCTTCCTACTTTTCTTTAGAATTATCAGCTTTGGCAGCAGCACCAGATACAAATGAAGAGTGGCCTCTTCCAGATGAGGAACTATGAGAACTGTGTCCTCTACCTACGGCTTGAGAATCCTCTAGATCATTCGCAATTCGCTTAAGAATTTCGCTATCCGTATTTTCAATATCGGATAAAGACAAGGTTGAATGTTTTAGAAAGTCTTTGTTTTCCATGGTTTTATTGTTTTAACAAACGTTAAATTAAATTTTAAAATACTAAATAAAAAATAATTTAATCTTTTTTGAGCCAACGGCTTACTAAATCTCTCTCAATTATTTCATTAAGAAGTATGTTTTAAGAATTATATTTTAGTCTAATTCTTTTTACACCAAAAACAGTTTTTATAACCAACGCGATTAAAAAAATAAATCTCCCACCTCAAAAATGGTGAATCAATCCTTTTCCCTCCATCAAGCAACAGGCTAAGAATTGGGGCTCCGAATTTTTATTTATAGTCCTTGTTTCGTAATTGGTATTTATTTCGTGTAAAAATTCTCCCTCTTTCAAGAAAAAAATCCCAACCTTGAGAGTTGGGATTTCCTTTTTTAAGACCTCGGTGGATTAGCCTACCTTGATTTGCTTGACTGGCTTGTTCACAATGACCTCTTTCTTGGGTAAAGTGAGGTGAAGAATCCCATGCGTATAACTTGCTTCAATCTTTTCTGCCAACAAATTATCCGGCAGTACAAAGGATCGGGAAAAAGAGAAGTAGGAGAATTCTTTTCTCCGGTAATTTTTTTCTTCCTCGGATTGCTCCTCCTCCTTTTCTGCACGAATATGGAGCATCCCATCTTGGAGTTCTATTGTAAAGTCTTTTTTCTCCAGTCCAGGGGCTGCTAATTCGATTTGGTAGGCTTTTTCAGTTTCAATTAAATTGGCCTCAGGAATAGAACCTGCCCACTCATACCCTAAAAGGGGCTCATCCCATTCAAATAAAGAAGGCCCAAACCACTTGTCTGCAGGGAAGAATTCTTTGGCCAAACTGGGCAGTACCCTTCCATTACTTTTTCTTTTTGCTGCATGTGCCATGTTTACGAAGTGTTAAGTGAAAAATTTTTTGATTGTGGACTAAAAATAGCCTTCCTCAGAAAATTTAAATATGCTATTAATCAGTTAGTTAACTGATTAATGTCAGAAACTAAACTGCCTCCTTTCGCTTCGCGAATTAATTTTTTAGGTGAAGCAAAGACGCAAAGCCTGCCTTCCGCAGCTAGGATGCAAAGAGGAATTTGAAGGAAGAACTTTGCGCCTTGGTGGCTTCGCGAGAAATTTACTTCTTACCCGGCTGAGGACGAAGCCTTTTCAACTCCATCCCTTGAACTCGCCAACTGGTAAATCAAACCTCCACCCCCAACTCCATCAGGAGCTGCTCCAAGGCCTCGTCTTGGTAGGTGAACCCTACGTTCGCTTGCTCAACTACGGCCTTGAAAGCACGTATCCCTGCCAAAAATCCTCCAGGAAGGCGACAGTCTGAGGAACTCAACGCCAGAAAGCCCTGCTCCTCGGACCAAAACAAGTAACGGCATACCCCACTCAAGGGAGAACCCGATAGGGTTACCAAATAAAGGTCTCGATGCCCTGCCAACTCCTCAAAATACAGGCCTTGCGTCTTTTGTTCCATGGCCTCAAACAGCGCTCCCAAGGAATAATTGAATCCGCCCATGTAGGCAGCCCCACTACTCAGGGCCCGCGGTGCCAGCAGGAAGTATTCCGCACGACTCAGGACAAGCGCCCGATGGCGAAAGAGCAACTCCCGATGCTTGGCATAGAGTTCCTGCGCACGGGCAAAGGATGCCCTCACACGAGGAGAAGTGATCCAATGTACATACACGCTTGAACCCAAAGTGACCCAATCCCCTTGAATTTCGTAGTGGTTGTCCTGGATGATGGACTTGGGGACAGGAGTAAGCAGGGCATTGGCATCCAGCAGCAGGAAATCGTCTCCCTGCTCGCCAATGATTTGGCAGGTAGGGTTTCCAGTTTGTATACTCCATCGTTGCTCATCGAAGGGCATTTTTCTCCCGGATCGGGTGGTTACTATTTTCATGGTTTCCGCTTGGGTTTGAATGAAAAAAATCGCACGAAGCCTTGAAAAAAACTCAAGAACTAGGCACTGGCACCAAGAAAAGAGAAGGTTTTGCAGGGAAACGTTTTTGGTCTGCAGGACCCACATCGCTTGACCACCGTAGCGTTTGACTCGGTTGGTACCAGTATTCTGGTTCTTGATGATGGTTCAAAGGTAAAACTTAATCTGAAAATCAGAATGGCAATAACAAATTTTCAGGTCAAAGCCGCTTCTGAAAAAAAATTGAAATTATCCTACTAGCCCTTTTCCTCAATATAGGCAAGCAACAGTTTTTTCAATAGTCTGCGCTCCTCGGCAATGGTTTCCACATTCGCTTCCATATTGCTAAGCATGCCCTGTAGGTGGGCTACTGCGTTGGCTACTTGGCGCAGCTGCTTGGGGTCAAGGGGGAGCAAATGGGGTTCTGGCTTTTTCCCCTGCAAGCGATCTAATCCCAATCGAGGCATGTCATATACCTCTTCCATCAGTTCCAAGAGCTCGATCCGCTTCTCCCGGTAGCGCGTTTGGTTGCCCATAAAAATCTGCTCCTTTCGCGCATACACCGACAAGTGTCGGACAATGCTGTCCGAACGAATCAAGCGCATGTTTCCCGACTTCAACTCGTCGCGCGTGGCCAAGTTTTCCACAAAACTAATCCCAGTCACCAAGGAGGCAGAACCAGGCAAGGTGAAGTAGGCAAATAAGCTGTCTAAAAACGGTTTCTCCCCAATCCCTGCCTGCATGAGAGGAATCAAGGTACGGATCTGCTGCTCCTTGAGGGCATAGTTGACCTTCACCTCTTCCATCCGAATGCTATCCAAATCCAAATCCTCTACCAAACGCTGGGCATACTGTACGCCTCGCGCATTTTCTCCCCACTTCTCACGCTGGTTTTCTGCAAAAAATCCCAAAGTAATCGCTGCAAACAGCATTAAAAACTCCATCACATACTTTTGCCAACTTGATTTTTTGGGCTTCATCTTGGTGTCCTGGAGTTCCTTTTTCATTGCATTGTTTTTTTGTATCAATAGAAAAAGAAGAAGAAAAATAGGGCGGCATTGGTGATTCGTACCCCTTCGAAATACCCAATTGTCCTGCGAGAACCATCCATTGCCCGACCATCCTCAATGTAACCAATGGTCCTGCGAGACTGATCCATCACTCGCCCATTTTCTATGTATCCGAGCGTAGATCTGGATCCGCTCATCACGCGCCCGTCTTCCACATAGCCGATCGTACGACGTGAACCATCCATCACCCGACTTCCATCCAGATAGCCAATAGTAGACCGAGAACCATTGGTCACCCGATCTCCTTCGATGTAGCCGACCGTACGGCGACTGCCATCCATCAGGCGCTGCCCGAAACTTGAAGTCACACCGACAACCAAAAAAACAAGTAGGAAAAGGTATAGGAATCGTTTCATGTAGGAAATAGTTATTGAATTTAAGTCCACTGCTAACTGTCAACGGTCCACAGCCAGTTGTGATTATAGCACGCTTTGTCTCTATGAATACAATCGGCGGTGGACTGTGGTCCGTCAACCGTTGACAACAATTTTATTACGGTGAAATCCGATACAGGATAATTCGCTTATCCGTCTCCGACTTGGTTCTGACAATCAAGTCTTTTCCATGCTGGACCTGGAAATACTGATTGACCGCCTTGATGTACCTCGACCTCCTCACCCTTCGGTAGTCCAAACTTTCAAGTTCAGATGCCCCAAATACCTGGTCCAACTGATGTACATCTACCAATAACAGGGATTGAGCTTGAAGTTTCGCCACTATTCGGGCAATATCCTCCTCTCCATCTATTGTGCCCTGCTCCACAATAGGGGGTAGCGGTTCGCTTGTGGTAGTTCTTTTCGAAAATTGATTTTTTCTCCACCAGACACCCACTCCTATTGCCACCACCAAGCCTAAAGCCGCAAGAATAGCAAAGGACCATTCCTCCATCCCAAAGGAGGGTGGCTGCTCGGTAAAGCGTACGTCCCCTACCTTATTGAATCTTTCCTCAAAATCTTTTTCTGGAGATAGAAAGGTAGGGTCACCGTATTTATCAAAAAATACCGCAGAATTTCCAGAACCAACCGCCACGGTATAAAATCGGAACTTCCCGAAGTCATTGTCCTTAGCAAAATACAGGGTATTCTCTTTTTTGTGAAGTAGGAGCAATCCAAGATGGGCATCGAGTTGGTACAACTGAACCCCAAAGTCCTTCAGGTCAAAGGAGGGCAGAATCCAAGAACTTAGATTTTTTTGAGTGGGAAAATTCAACTGTATCGAACTCCAGGCTTTGCTCTTAAAATCAAATACATAGCCGTTCTTATCTGGATTAAACACATTGGTAGGCTGATGAATAGTTTCTCCCAAAATAGAAAGCACTCGATCCCCATCGACAAAGATTCCAACTCCCGCATAATTCACCGGAGGGGAAGAAACAGGGACAAACTCCCAGTACCCCTTTTGAAAATCAAACTCGAGTAATTCACTGTGTCCTCTCCAAAATCCATACCGCCCCATGGAATACAATTTTCCTTCCCGCACAAAAAAATGGGGGTGGCAATTGAATCCCGAAGAGGTGCCCTTGTATAAATTTTCCCAATCCTTTCCCGTCCATCTCAAGACATCAAATCGACAAGGCAAAAGTGCGAGGAGTTGATCCTTGAAATAGAATAAGGTAAGTGGATCTTCACTGGTGATGTATTCCTCCGAAATTTGAGGGGAATCCACTAAAGATTCGACCATGGCTTGGGTAATCCCCTTGGGCAAGCTCTCCCAAGCAAAATCTGCATAAGACTCCGTAGGGTTTATTTTCAACCAATCAAACCTGTCCACTGAATCCTGCTCCGGTTGGGCTAGGAGAGTAAAGCAGGAGAAAAATAAGCCTACAAAAAATAGAACTGCTTTCATGATACACTAATTTTCCTTTCTAAGGGAAAGGCTCGCAGATAGGAACAAAACACGAGTTGAATGTAGTAAAAACTTAAAAAAATACAATTCAATAACCGATAGAAAAGAAGGCTCAAGAACTAAAAATCCCCGCTGCAGCAAAAACCACAGCGGGGATCTCTTGGAACTTTTAAAGGTATGGACCTTACCGATTCTTACTTCAGGCCTCCAATCATGTCCTCTGGCTTGACCCATTCGTCAAACTGCTCCGAAGTAAGCAAGCCCAAACCAAGTGCTGCTTCACGTAAACTCGTTCCTTCTTTGTGCGCCTTCTTGGCGATGGCTGCTGCATTTTCATAACCAATGTAGGGATTCAATGCGGTCACGAGCATCAAGGAGTTTTCCAAATGGCGCTGGATCATCGGTGTATTTGGTTCAATCCCAACGGCACAGTTTACATCAAAAGAAACGCAAGCATCGCCAATCAGGCGAGCGGACTGTAAAAAGTTGGCCGCAATCAATGGCTTAAATACATTCAGTTCAAAATGTCCATTTGCTCCACCAATGCTGATCGCCACATCGTTGCCCATCACCTGAGCAGCCACCATGGTCATCGCCTCCACCTGGGTAGGATTGACCTTGCCTGGCATAATGGAGGAGCCGGGCTCATTTTCTGGAATCAAGATTTCCCCAATACCCGAACGAGGGCCTGAAGAAAGCATGCGGATGTCATTGGCAATCTTCATCAAGGATACCGCCAACTGCTTCAAAGCCCCATGGGTTTCGACCATGCCGTCATGTGCGGCAAGCGCCTCAAACTTGTTGGGTGCCGTCACAAAAGGGAGGCCTGTTAGGTCAGCTATTTTCTTTGCTACCAATTCAGAATACCCCTGTGGCGTATTCAACCCAGTACCCACTGCCGTGCCGCCCAAGGCAAGTTCCGATAAGTGAGAAAGCGTATTGTTTAATGCGCGCAAGCCATGATCCAATTGGGCCACATAGCCGCTAAACTCCTGTCCAAGGGTGAGCGGGGTAGCGTCCATAAAGTGGGTACGGCCGATTTTCACCACCTGCTTGAAGGCTTCTGCCTTCGCCGCCAAGGTGTCGCGAAGTTGCTTCACCCCTGGGATGGTCGTTTCCGCAACCATCTTGTAGGCTGCAATGTGCATCGCCGTAGGGTAGGTGTCGTTGGAAGACTGGGACTTGTTGACATCGTCATTGGGGTGAATTTTTTTCTTGGCATCCTCCAAAGATCCTCCCAATAATACATGGGCACGGTAACCTATCACCTCATTTGCATTCATGTTGGATTGCGTACCCGAGCCCGTCTGCCAGACCACGAGAGGGAACTGGCTGTCGTGCTGCCCGGTCAAAATTTCGTCACATACCTGTGCAATGATGTCCGCCTTCGCGGGTTCCAATACCCCTAACTCTGCATTGGTCAACGCTGCTGCTTTCTTCAATATGGCAAAGGCATGGATGATCTCCAGGGGCATGCGGTTTTTCTCTCCGCCAATCTTAAAATTATTGATCGAACGCTGTGTCTGCGCTCCCCAGTAGGCCGAAGCTGGAACTTCTACAGGCCCCATGGTATCTTTTTCTATACGGATGGACATGGTAGTCGAAATAAAAGGGTGAAGATTAGGCCACAAAGGTACATCCAAAGTCGCTTTTTGCCTACAACTTGCGAGAGGATTCCAGGCTGCTCGAAGGAAAATTGATCACTTCTTGGAAAAGTTTTTTGCTGGGCTCCAGCTGTCGGTGGAAAAAGAACACCGCCAAAGCATAATTGATTGCCGACAGGAAAAAGCACACCGCCCCTTGGAGCAATTGCTGGGTAGCCAAAAAGAAAAAGAGTGAAAAGGCTAGCAATACCCCCGTCCAAAACCAAAGGAAAAAGCGGGTAGTCGCAAAAAGTTGGTAGCGAAGGAAAAGAATACTGCCTCGAGGCGTGTCCTCCACCCTTCCAAAGAGGAGCGGAAGAAAGTTGTCTCCTTTATCAATCACTCGGGAAAGGCGAAATCCATCGGCTTCTACCCGCCCATTAAAAAGGGGTCGAATTTCTGGAAGCCCTTCAGCCCGAGCCCCTCGGGTGACCGCAGCCAAGCGATCCAAGACCTCGTCCTTGGACAAGGCGCTGACGAGGGTTTCCCGACCAAAAGGCAACCAATTCATCCTTTAGCGAACTGCAATGCAGGAAATTTCTACCTGCACATTTTTGGGGAGTTTGCTTACTTCCACTGTTTCCCGTGCTGGGGGATCGGACTTGAAGTACTGCCCGTAGGCCTCGTTGATGGTTCCAAACTGGCCCATGTCGCGGATAAAGATGGTGCATTTGGCCACTTGAGCAAAGCCAAAGCCTGCCGCCCGAAGGATGGCTTCCATGTTTTTCATCACCGCATGTGTCTCCTCGGTAATGTTTTCATTGATCAGCTCGCCCGTCTCTGGATCTAGGGCAATTTGTCCCGAGACGTAGAGGGTATCGCCTACAAGTATCGCTTGAGAATACGGGCCAATTGGAGCCGGGGCTTCAGGGGTGAAGATTACGTGTTTAGTCATTGTATTTTATTTTAAGAAGTATCAAGTAGCTAGTATCAAGTACCAAGACGCTTGAAATTGTACAAAGTACCAAGTACAATGTACCAAGATTCTTTAGGAGCAGAATCCTGGTATAAATTCAAATTCCTACTTTGTACTTGGTACTTCGTACTTCGTACTTTTTTTCGCTTCCTCCCAGTACACATCCATCTCCGCCAGACTCATGTCACTAAGATGCTTACCCGCCGCTTTGGCTGCTCGCTCCAAGTACTGAAACCGGGAGATGAACTTGATGTTGGTTCGCTCCAAAGCTTCCTCCGGATTGATGTCGATAAATCGAGCATAATTGATCAGGGAAAATAGTAGGTCTCCAAATTCCCCAGCAGCCTTCTCTCGGTCTATCTCCTTCCCTTCCGCTGCATTGAATTCAGCATGAAATTCTCCCATTTCCTCCACCACCTTTTCCCAAACCTGCTCAGGCTCCTCCCAATCAAAGCCTACGCCACGCGCCTTTTCCTGAATTCGCATGGCCTTGATGAGGGCCGGTAAACTTTTCGGTACCCCTCCCAACACAGAGGTATTGCCCTTTTCAGTGAGCTTGATTTTCTCCCAGTTTTGCTTGACCGCTTCTTCATCGTCGGCCACCGTATCTCCATAGATATGCGGGTGGCGGCGGATCAATTTCTCACAGAGAGAGTCAATTACCGAACGGATGTCGTACTGGCCTTGTTCCGAACCGATTTTAGCATAAAAAACAAGGTGGAGCAGGAGGTCCCCCACTTCTTTCTTGACTTCCTCCGGATTGCCTTCCAAGATGGCATCTGAAAGTTCAAAGGTCTCCTCAATGGTCAGGTGGCGCAAACTTTCGGTGGTCTGCTTTTTGTCCCAGGGACATTGCGCACGCAGCTCATCCATGATGGTCAATAAGCGGTCAAAGGCAGCCAATTGCTCGGCTCGAGAACTCAAGTTGGACATGTTGTAGGAAACTATGCTTGACGTGTAAACGTTTTCAAAGTAAAGCATTAAATTTGCGCAAATTTATCCGGTATGGCAACTTTCTTGATCACACTAGGTTTCATCGCCCTTTTCTTCGTTTTGATGTCCGTAAGGCTGATTTTTCTAAAAAACGGGGAGTTCAAGGGGACCTGTGCTTCGCAAAGTCCCTTTCTCAACAAGGAAGGTGCCACTTGCGGACTATGTGGAAAAACGGTAGATGCCAACAGCAACTGCGCCAACCCAGACAATGAGGTGGACAAAGTGATGGCCAAATTCAAGTAATCTTTTCAAGAGTATCCAACTATTTTTAACATACAAAACTAAAATTCGTGTCTTTAATCAAATCTATCTCTGGAATTCGAGGAACCATTGGCGGCAAGCCAGGCGAAGGCCTCACTCCCATTGATGTGGTCAAATTTACCGCTGCATACGGTACTTGGGTACTCGAGCAAACCGGCAATCCTAAGGTAGTCATCGGAAGAGATGCCCGCCTGTCTGGCGATATGGTCTCTAGATTGGTAGCAGCCACCCTTCAAGGCCTAGGCATCGACGTAATTGACCTAGGTCTCAGCACTACTCCTACGGTAGAATTTGCAGTGCCTCGGGAAAATGCCGGAGGAGGCATCATCCTCACCGCAAGCCATAACCCGGCCCAGTGGAATGCCCTCAAGCTACTCAATGCGGTGGGCGAATTTATATCCGACGCAGAAGGCAAAGCCATTTTGGCCAAAGCCGAAACAGAAGACTTTACCTTCGCCGAAGTACGCAAACTTGGGAAATACAGCGTCATGGACGACTACATGGATCGACACATCCAGCATGTGTTGGACTTAGCCCTCGTGGATGTGGAAGCAATCAAGGCACGTAATTTTAAAGTCGTGGTGGATGCAGTCAACTCCACCGGAGGCATTGTGGTACCTAAACTTTTGCGCGCCCTAGGCGTCAGCGAAGTAGAGGAAATGTTCTGTACTCCAGACGGCAACTTCCCGCACAATCCCGAGCCACTTCCAGAAAATCTGAGAGATATCGCCAAGAAATTGGAAAAAGGAAATTTCGACCTAGGCATCGTCGTGGATCCAGATGTAGATCGCTTGGCACTTGTCAACGAGGACGGATCCATGTTTGGCGAAGAATATACCTTGGTCGCTGTCGCTGACTACGTACTTTCTCAAACCCCTGGCAATACGGTTTCCAACCTATCCTCTACCCGAGCCCTTCGTGATGTCACCGAAAAGAGAGGCGGAACTTACACGGCATCCGCTGTAGGTGAAGTCAATGTGGTCAACCAAATGAAGGCCGTACAGGCAGTCATCGGCGGAGAAGGAAATGGGGGCATCATCTACCCTGCTTCTCATTATGGCAGAGATGCCTTGGTCGGTATTGGCTTGTTCTTAACCCACTTGGCCAAGTACGGCAAGTCGATCTCCATGCTTCGCGCTACCTACCCGAGCTATTTCATTTCCAAAAATAAGATCGAACTTACCCCCAACTTGGATGTGGATGACATTCTGCTCAAGATCAAGGAAAAATACAAAAAACATCCTATCAACGATTCTGATGGGGTAAAAATTGAATTTGAAAAAGAATGGGTGCACCTTCGAAAGTCAAATACCGAACCGATTATCCGGATTTACTCGGAGTCTGACTCAGAAGCCAAAGCAGAACACCTCGCCAAAAAAATCATACAAGACATCAAAGAGGTGGTGAATGCCACCTTGAATTAAAACAGGTCTTGCCTTGCCCAAAAGTAGCTTATGAAGCACGTGTACCTCGACAATGCCGCCACAACGCCCATGGACGATCGCGTGATCGAGGCCATGCTTCCCTTTATGCGTGGCCACTTTGGCAATCCTTCCTCCGTACATAGCCATGGAAGAGAGGTACGTACTGCAATCGAAAAGGCTCGAAAAAAAGTAGCCGAACTGCTTCAGGCTAGCCCCTCAGAGATTTTCTTTACCTCCGGAGGCACAGAGGCTGACAATACTGCCCTGGTATGCGGAGTAGAATCTCACGACATCTGCCATGCCATCACCTCCCCCTTGGAGCACCATGCAGTACTCCATACTCTAGAGATGCTTGCCCAAAAAGGCAAAATCCAATTGAGCCTTTTGGATGTCAATGAAAAGGGAGAAATCAATTTGCAGCAATTGGAGTCTCTCCTCCAAGCCCATCCTAAAAGTTTGGTATCCCTGATGCAGGGCAACAATGAGATTGGCAACTTAAATGACCTGGAGCGAATTGGAACCCTAGCACGTACTTACGGTGCCTTCTTCCACTCGGACACGGTGCAGACGATGGGGCATTATACTCATGACTTGTCTCAACTTCCTGTGGACGCCTTGGTGGCTGGTGCACATAAGTTTCACGGACCTAAGGGCGTGGGCTTCCTCTATGTGCGCAAGGACAAGAAAATTCACCCCTTCATTCACGGGGGTGCACAGGAACGCAACATGCGAGGAGGAACGGAAAATGTAATTGGCATCATCGGTCTGGCCAAAGCACTGGAAATTTCCCTTGAGGAGCTTGCCGCACACCGCAGCCATATCGAGAAGATTAAGGGCTACTTCGTAGAAAAACTGAAGCAGGACATCCCAGGCGTGGCTTTCAATGGCTGTTCGGCAGACCTGGACAAAAGTTTGTATACCGTACTCAACGTCAGCCTACCTCCCTCCGAGTCCAACCGGGGAATGCTCCTATTTCACTTGGATCTAGAAGGCATATCTGCCTCGGGAGGCTCAGCCTGCAGTTCGGGAGCTACCGTGGGATCCCATGTATTGCGAGCCCTCCACCACCCCGCCGAACGAGATGCAGTGCGCTTTTCCTTCAGCCGTTTTACTTCCTTGGAAGAGGTGGACTATACGGTAGATAAATTGAAAGTCCTCTACACCAATTGAGTGTACAAATAACATTTATAAAATTTCAGGCGCGTCCCAAACGTATGGTACGTTAGATACGGTAAAATTTCATTTCGCTCCTCTGGAGCTCTGGCGAACTTTTTTGGATTCCTATTCTATTAACATAATGCTCCTCTGGAGCAATAACCCTCTACCTTTTCGAAATTTGTTGTTTTTGTATTTACATGGCACTGAAAGGGGAAAAATTGCCCCAGAAAGGCTAAATGTTAATAGAAAAAATGCCACAATTGTCCGGCGCGCTCCGGAGGTGCGCAATAATTAAAATCAAAAATTATTCCTCGACCCGACGCGTTCGGCAGGGAAAAACATAAATTAAACCACTAATCCCTTTTACTTCGCCGGCTTATAGCCAATTGCATAGGGTGTCCAAATCTCGTAGATGGGCTGCCCTTGGGAACTCAAGCCACTGTGGTGCCATTCTCCATCGATGACCTGGTACTCAAAGCCAAGGCTTGCGCCTACGCGGGAATTGTCTCTAGAGAAAAAGCCAATGGTTTCCACATATTTACCGTCCTTGGCAGTGTAGGTTCCTCCTCCTGTGCCCGAAAATTCGCGGGTTTCGGAGTTGAAGGCTACCCACTGAAATCTTCCTCCAATGAGGATTTTGATCGTTCGTCTTGCTCCAGGCGTGGAGCGCTGCATTTGATCCTCACGCTTTCTTCCCGTAATCACCCAATTTCCCGTAAGGTCATCTTTACTATCCGATAGGCGCTCCCAGGTTTCTACAAGAGGGCCTTTGGGAGTAGTGCCTGATAAGGTCAGCCGGTTTCCTTGAAGACTGACTTCAAAGGAGGTGACCATCCCTATGATTTCGGGGTTGAGCGTAAAAAACTCCAAGGTCTCCTGTAACTTCCCGGGAGTCATTGAAAAAGGCCCTCCACCAGCACCCACAAAGGAGTTGTCCGCCAGATTTTTAATTCCAAAAGCAAAGTAATTGTCCTGGTAGATCTTGATAAACTCTTGGCCGGATACCGGAACTTGGTTTTGGCTGATGAGTTTCCAGGCTCCTTCCACTTGTTGGGCGGCGAGAGAGCAAGCAAGAAACAAAAGGGGGAGGAGGAGGAATTTTTTCATGATCGATTAGGGAATTGGCAATAGAAGATGGAAATTGAAAAAGATTCCACGAAAAACCAAGCCCTGTTTTTTTTAGCAAAAGCCCCTTCCCCTTCCTCCCATGCATACCTTCCAGTTTGGCAGTAGCAAAGAAGACGTCCTCCAGGCCATCCCCGAACGCAAAATCAAAAAATTGATTGCCGGAGAGAAACGATTGGCCCTGTTGCGCATTGGGGAACTCATCCAGGTATTTGATGCCCATTGTCCACATCGCGGAGCAGACCTTAGCCAAGCCAACATCAATGGGGCCGGTGAGCTCATCTGCCCGCTCCACCAGTACCGATTTGATCTGAAGACGGGAGACGTCCGGTCAGGATACTGCACTGCGCTCCCCGTGTACCGCAATGAACTTACCGACTCGGGACTCTGCATCTATCTTCCTTAATGCAGTGCAGCACCATTGGGAACAGGCTGATCAGAGGTAGCAATCCAGATACCCCCTTCGGTACTGCTAAAGCCCGTAATCAGCACTTCAGATAGAAAGTTCGCTACCTGACGGGGAGCAAGGTTGCACACACAGAGGACCTGCTTTCCTTGCAAATCTTCCGGGCTATAGTGGACTGTCAGCTGGGCTGAGGATTTTTTAATCCCTAGTTCCGGGCCCAAATCCACCCATACTTGATAGGCTGGTTTTCGGGCTTTTTCAAAAACCTCCACCCGCAGCACAGTTCCTACCCGAAAGTCAATTTTTTTGAAATCTTCTAGGTCAATCGTTTGCATTGTCGATATATTTTCTACTTTTAAGGACGTTTTTCGAAAGCTAACCCGTATTTCATTAAGTTATGTGGAACTGTTCAAGAATTTTTGCTGGTAAAGTTGCCCTGCTCAGCATGGTTGCTTTCGGCTACTTGCTCCTCCCATCGGAAGCAATGGCCCAAGAGGAAAACACGAAGAAACCCTTTGAAAAACCAATTGTAGAAGAAATTAGCACAGGTTCTGAGTCTGGAACTGCTGCTACATTTTTCACCCAGAAGCCAGCGGTGGTCAAACAAAGTGTACCGCTTCCTTTACCTAGAAAAGAGGTGCATACGAGCACTCACCTACAGGAAAAAGAATCCAAAAAGAACGAATCCCCCTCCACCTTATCCTTCAATATTTTTTTATACATCGTGGATAAGTTTAAGGAGGATCAGGATTAAAAATAGTCAACGGACAACAGTCAACAGTCCACGGCTCTCTTACTTGAACTTCAAACCTTAATTTCTTAGCTTACTGGTGAAAAAACGGATATTCGCTACGAATAAAATCAGCGTATTTTTCTTAATCGATCAGCGTGAAAAAAGTCTTACGCAGATTCTTTGGAAAAATTACGCAGATCAATGGAAATAGAAGATTATTCGCAACAATATAAGTGGCTCAAAATGAATCTGCATTACTGCGGATAATCGTCAACGGACCACAGTCCACAATAAATTAGATCTGTAGAAACAAAGCGTGCAAAAACTACAATTGGCTGTGGACTGTGGACCGTTAGCGGTTGACCAATTTTACCCTTTACTGATAAATTCTTCCAAATCTGCTAAGCTGATTTTTCCTTCGTAGTAGGCTCTTCCAAATACGGCAGCTTGGAGACCCAAGTCACGCAGTCGTTTGAAATCATCGATGCCACGAACCCCACCAGAGGCGGCCAGGTATAGGTTGGGGAAGCGAAGCAACACCTCTTTGTACAAGTCGAAATTCGGGCCTTCCATCACTCCATCACGGGTGACATCGGAACACTTGACATGCTTGAGCCCGCGCTCATAGAAAAACTCAATGTGATCAAATAGGTCTATTTCAGTTTTGGTCAACCAGCCTTTAATCTTGATTTTGTAATCGTTGGGGTTGGTATCGGCAGCCAGGTAGATTTTTTCTCGCCCATAGGAAAGAATAAATTGGGCAAAACGCTCCGGATGTTTGGCTGCAGCAGAGGCGATGGTCACCGTTTTAGCACCAAACTCAAAGCATTTTATCACATCTCCATCTGTAGTAATTCCCCCAGTAAAATCCACTTCCAAGTCGGTATAACCAGCAATGGCTTCCAGAATATTGTAATTTTTGGGTTCGCCTCTCCGGGCTCCATCCAAATCTACTAGGTGTACCCGCTTGATGCCAATCCCTTCAAAGGCCTGTGCAATCTCAAGGGGATTGTGGGAGATGACTTCTTCGGTAGCAAAATCGCCCCGCTTCAATCGCACACACTTGCCGTTGATCAGCCAAATGGAAGGAATAATTTCAAACATGGTTGTAGAAAAAGATGGAAAAGGAGTGAAAAATTGAACTCAGTGAGTTAAATATACAATCCTCCCTGTTTTTTGAAAGCAAAAAGTTCGAAAAAATTGCATTTATTTTTACAAACCCCCGCTAAAAATGTCTCTCTTTTAAAAAATCGCATAAATTTCCATCAATACGCTAATTTTCCAAGGCGACCTTGACTTCCTGAAGCCCAGAGGACCTTGCCTCCAGGAGCAGCTTTGACCGCATGGTAACCGGTCTTAGACATGGACAGCCAGCTGTGCGCCCCATTGCTGGAGTAGTCTGAGCCGCCAGGTCCTACTGCTACTACCCAGCCCTGCTCGGGAAGGTAAGCCACCCCAGAACGGTACCCAGAAGGCCCCTCACTGGTGGAAAGGGTCACCTCACCTAAGACCAACAAGGCATTAGCAAATCGAAAATCGGGCTGCAAGTAATCCCCTCCCACCAGCACCAATCCTCCCTCCCCTGGGAGCGCAGTCATTGCAAAAACACCCTGGGAAGGCTGTCCTTGGAGCATGTCTGTCAACTCACGCACCTGCCAAGACTGCGAAGCAAAGGTGTAGCGATGCAATCGAGATACGGTGCCCCCTGTGGCAAATACCAGCCCCGATGCATCCGCTACTAGGGAGGAAGCGCTAGCTGCAAAGGCGGCTTCTCCCGACACGGCATCTGGTAGCTTAGCTAAGGAATGCCAACTTTTGCCTCCATCGAGCGTTTCCAAAATCATCCACTTCCCCCCAATGGGATCTCCCAGCACATAGCCTCGCTGAGTATCTACAAACTGGATCGCATCAAAGAATGCCTCCCCACCTTCCTGATGTACTTTTTGCCAATTTGCTCCCCCATCCTCGGTGCGGTAGATTACTGCAGGCTGCCCTGCCGAGGCCACTAGGGCTGTATGGGAATCAAAGGCATGGATGGACCGAAAATCTACGGTATCCAAGCCCGCCACCGTACCGCTCTGCCAGGTCGCTCCTCCATCTTCGGTTTTCAGCCAGGTTCCTCCACTTCCACTCGCCCAGCACACTTGATCCGAAATAGGAGCCAACCCTCTCAAAGAGGCTTTCCCCGGAGATTGGAACTGTTTCCATTCGGGGCTTTGAGCAAAACTTAGGCTAACCCATAGCCAAGCGCTGAAGAGGAAGAGAACTTGCTTCATTTCACATCCACTTTTCGGTAAGCATCTATTAGGGCCAACTCCCCTTCTTTGCCCGGAAGGGCATTGCCATGCTCCATTCCCAAAATGCCGGTAAAGCCTTTTTTGTGGATGTACTGGAATACGTTGCCATAGTGGATCTCTCCCGTGCCCGGCTCTTTTCTTCCCGGATTATCTCCAATCTGGATGTAGGCGATTTCGGACCAGGTTTTTTCCATGGTCGCGATCAGGTTGCCCTCGTTGCGCTGCATGTGGTAAGCATCGTACAGCAACTTGCAAGCAGGGCTCCCAACCGCTCTGCAGATCATATAGGTCTGATCGGCATGGCGAAGAAAGAGGTCTGGATTGTCACTCAAAGGTTCCAAGACCATGGTCAAGCCATGCGGTTCAAAAATCTCCGCTCCCCGCTTCAGTGCGTCGATCACATGACCCGTCTGCACGCCAATCGGAAGATTGCGCTCAAAATAGCCGGGTACCACGGTCATCCATTTCGCATTGACCCGCTTGGCGGCTTCTACGGAAGCACGACAAGTAGCGAGAAAATTATCCAAAAACTCCTGCTTCCCCGTTGTGAGGGACACCTTCCAGTTGTCTCCTCCATCCACTACAAATACTCCCATCCGCATCCCAAGTTGATCGAGGGTCTTGCCAATCAATTCCTGCTCGGCAATCGGTCGCTTGAGAAGCCCATTGTCTTCCAAGGAACGAAAGCCCTGATCCGCCATGAAGCGAAGTTCGTCCACCAATCCACCCGGAGCATGCTGCTTAAACATGCCAAAGTGGGGGGCAAAATCTAGTTTAAAGGGTGTTGCTGCGGCTTTTTCCTTGGCAAAAGAAGGGAGGGATAGCATGCCCACCCCACTTAAAACAGCCGAACCGAGGCCTAGCCTCTTGATAAATCCTCTTCGTTGCATGGCTTAGATTACTTTAGTTTTTCCAGGAATCGCATGTGGGTAATAGCCTTCTGCATTTGGAAGCACTTTGGGTAGCGCATCCCAGGCTAGCATATCTGGGAAAAGATCCACCTTGCCGTTGAGGGATTCTTCCCAGGTCATCACCTTGCCCGAATAGGTCGCATAGCGACCCATGATGGCGGTCATGGTAGACTTGGCTGCATTTTCTGCATCTGCAAATTTGTACTCTCCCTTCATCAGCGTTGCCCAAAGTTCGTCGTGCTCCTGCTGGTAAGGATTGGGTTGGTTTTTACGATCGTGATCGTAAATCACATTCCCCTTCCAGTCGGTCAGCAAGCCATGGTTGCCCGCACTGAGGTAGGCTTTTCCTTTGGTTCCTTGGAAGGTCTCATCCACCCGATTGGCTGCCCCTGGGAAGTGGCGGCACTCCGAATGAATCACGCTGCCGTCCGCATAGGTGAACGTGATGACGTGATGGTCAAAAATTTCTCCATGCTCCTTGCCAGTACGCACGGCACGGCCTCCTGTACCCTCTGCTTTGACAGGGTAGCCATTCTTTGCCCAGTTGGCCACGTCAATGTTGTGCACATGCTGCTCCACGATGTGGTCCCCGCAGAGCCAGTTGAAGTAGTACCAGTTGCGCATCTGGTACTCCATCTCCGTTTGGCCTGGAGTCCGTGGCTTCACCCAAACACCCCCATCGTTCCAGTACACCTGTCCCCCAACAATATCTCCGAGGGCTCCATCTTGGATGCGCTTCATGGATTCTCGGTAGTTGTTTTGGTAATGACGCTGCAAGCCCACGACCACATTGAGTTTTTTGGCCTTGGCTTCTTCGGCAGCTGCCAGCACTTTACGAATTCCAGCGGCGTCTGTGGCTACGGGTTTTTCCATAAAAATCTGCTTGCCTTGACGCACGGCCTCCTCAAAATGGGAAGGGCGAAAGCCTGGAGGAGATGCCAAAATCACCACATCCGCTTCTGCAATGGCCTTCTTATAGGCATCAAAACCTACATAGCGTCGTTCTTGCGGCACATCTACTTTGTCTTTGCCATACTTCTCAAAAATCGGTTTGTAGCTCCCCTCGAGTCTGTCGGCAAAAGCATCGGCCATAGCGACCAACTTGATGGGGTGCCCAGTATCAAAGGCTTGAAATACAGCCCCTGTACCTCGGCCTCCACAGCCAATCAAGGCCAACTTCAGTGTGTTTTGTGGGGCGGCATAGGCGCCAGGAACCAAAAAGGAGGGAACGAGTAGACCTCCTGTCAGTAGGGCAGAGGCCTTTACAAATTCGCGGCGAGATGGATTTTTTTTCATAAGAACTGTATTTTGGGTCAGTAATCTACAATCGGTGCCTGCGTATAGTAGGCATAAATTTCTTCAGGTGCGGGTGGAATCAGGGGGCGCACTAGCCGCATTCCTACAAAGGGTGCTTCGGGAAACCACCACTGGCTTTTGGGGATCTGGGGATCGATACGCTTCCAAGCGGGACTGGATTGCTCTCGAAATGCTGCTCCAAGGGCTGCCTCGGTGCTAGCAAAATTTCCTCCACGCAGCGCATGAGGATAAAGTTTGCTGGCTCGATTGATAGGATTCGTGGACGGTGACTTGCTGTAAAAATCAGGAGCATACTGGTCTATCGTCCACTCGGTCACATTGCCATAGATATCGTACAGCCCCCATGGGTTGGGCTTTTTGGTTCCAACCACCTGCGTGCTTCCCTTGCTATTGACATCAAACCAGGCATAGTCGCCCAGTGCTGTGGGATCGTTGCCAAAGAAAAAGCGGTCTTTAGAACCTCCTCTTGCGGCATATTCCCATTCCGCTTCAGTCGGGAGTCGGTAGAAAATCCCGGTTTTTAGGTAGAGCCAGTGGCAGTATTGAATAGCCCCATACTGGGTCATCCCCACGGCAGGCTTTCCCTCTTTTCCCATCCCAAAGGTCATGTCCAGGTAGGGCAAACTCGGTCGTGAAAGTGCATCTACACGAGCGGGCACCCCACCCTCGGTGATTGTTTGCTCGTACTGCTTGTCTAGGAAAAGTTCAAAAGCATCCCAGGTTACTTCATGGGTGCCCATCCAAAAGGCATCCAACTGCACCGTATGCTGGGGCTGCTGATCTGGAAAAGAAGGGTCTGTGCTTCCCATCCAAAAGGTACCGGCAGGGATGGGGGTCATGTCAAAGGAAGCAGCAGTACCCGGAATTTTTTGGGTGTAGGCCTCAAATACAGGAGCTGGATTGAGCTGAAAGCTCATCAAACTCACTAAAAAAAGGCCGAGGATTTTTTTCATCAGGTCAGTGGGGACTACATCCCCATGAAAATACAAATTTTCTCTTCCCCAAGACAGTGCATTTGATAAATGGTCAAGCATTTTTCTGAGTGCCTGGAATACAAAAGGCAAGTCTGAACCAGAAAAATGGATTTCAGGTGAACAAAAAAATCAGCAGACTGAGCTTTACAGCCTTTTCACCACCTCTTTTTTGGGTAGACGTAACGCCCACATACCTCGCAGATCTCCAATGGCATAGCCTGTAGCAGGATCTTGAGGATAAAGTTGCTTGAGTTTGGCGGCAGTTTCGGGAGCGATATCCTTTTTGGCATCGCCGTGGCAACTTAAGCAGAGGGCATTGGCAAGCACGATGGGTTTGGTGTAGAGCAGGACTTCCCCATTTTCGATTTTTTGGATGCTTGGGTCAGACGAAATGTTATTTTCTGCATTGTAGGTGTAGGCATCCAAAAGTGGAAGTTCCTGCGGATTGGGGGCATCGCCAGGATTTCTAGGTTGGGAAGACACGCGTCGAAGAGTCACCGCATGTTTGGTTTCCAAGGATTTGAGGATAGGTAAGGCATTGACCTTGCAAAAATCTAGTGCCCCTACAGGTCCATTGGCCGCAATCGCTTGCTCAAGTTGCGCAGTAAGCTGTTCTTGGGCTTCTTGAGTGATGGAGTCTCCCCAAACCATCGCCTCTTCCAAAATCGCCACCTCTGTGATTCGCTTGACATCATTATTTCGTTGTACATCATCAAAAACCTCCTTGGAAATCCGCTCCTGGGGACCGCAGGAAAAAATTAGGATGGGGAGAATTACGATAAGGAAGTTTTTCATGATTTGTATTGAAATTGAAATACGGTGGAAATAGAGTAGAAATGGACTTCGCTTCGCTACGTGAAATAATAAAAGGAGATACGATGGAAATAAAGGCGAAATACCCGCCGCGGCGGGTCGCTCCGTGAAATAGGTTGAGCTTCTAGCACCATGTACTATTTCACCGAGCTTGCTCGGTTTATTTCCATTGTATTTCAATGGTATTTCAATTCTATTCCTCCCCTCTCACTCGTACGTACTGAAAGATATCGCCCACGGTACCGCGCTTGATAAATCCTCTTTTTAGGATCGCTTCCGGGATGTAGCCGGCTTTTTCCAGCACGTTCATGGACTCTCCATTGAAGTCATAGACTTGAGCAAAAATCCGCTGGATGTCAAACTTGTCAAAGATGTAGTCGGTGTAGAGCTTGACCGCTTCGGTCGCAATGCCCTTGCCCCAAAACGGTTCCCCTACCCAAAAGCCCATCTCCATGTTGGTGCGCAGTTCGTCTTTTCCACGCTCTGCACCGATGGCACCAGCCAGTCTGCCTTCAAATTCGATGGCAAAGTTTTGTGCTGGATTGAACTTCTGGTTGTGCTCAATCCAATGCCGGGCATCGTGAATGGTGTAGGGATGGGGATAGCTATCCCGCAAGTTCATGGCAATCTTTGGATTGTTGGCAATGGGATACAGCTGATGAAAATGAGATTCATTCCAGGTAACGAGGTGGATCTCTCTTTCTCCTTCGATAAGCATAGGTAAACTCGGTTAATTCTCAGTACGGGATTTTTTTCAATATAGGGGCTTAATTCCTTCTTTACAACGACCTGGTGCTAGTCAATGCCTCCAGCCTGCATTTTTTCTAGGTTTTCAGCCATGCGAAGCGCGGAAATGAATTCTTCGATGCGCCCATCCATCACATCGGGCAAGTTGTAGACCGTCTTGTTGATGCGGTGATCGGTGACACGAGACTGGGGATAGTTGTAGGTACGGATCTTGTCCGAGCGATCGCCGCTTCCCACCATGGATCTGCGTTGGGCGCCTACTGCTTCGTTGTGCTTGGCCAGTTCAATCTCGTAGAGTCGGGAACGTAGCACCTTGAGGGCTTTCTCGAAGTTTTTGATTTGGGATTTTTCATCCTGACAGGTCACGATGAGTCCGCTGGGATTGTGTGTCAAGCGGACGGCCGAATAGGTGGTATTCACCGACTGCCCTCCAGGTCCGGAGGAACAGTAGGTGTCCTTTCGGATATCGTTCATATCGAGGTGGACTTCTACCTCATCCATTTCAGGTAACACTGCCACGGAGGCAGCAGAAGTATGCACCCGTCCTTGGGATTCGGTGGCCGGTACGCGCTGCACCCGGTGTACCCCCGATTCGTACTTGAGCATGCCGTACACATCTGCTCCCGAGACGGTGGCGATGATTTCCTTGTAGCCCCCAGCGGAGCCGAAAGTCAAGTCCAAGACGGTAAGTTTCCAATTCTGGATCTCGCAGAAGCGCTCGTACATTCGGAAGAGGTCCCCTGCAAAAATCGCTGCCTCATCTCCACCGGTACCGCCACGGATTTCAAGGATACAATCCTTGGAGTCGTTCGGGTCTTTGGGAGTCAGGAGCTGCTTGAGTTCCTCTTCCAGCTCGACTTTTTTCTGCCGGAGGTTGTCCAATTCCGCCTTGGCCATCTCTCGAAACTCTGGATCTTTTTCCTTGTCTAATATTTCTTTGGAACTGTCAATATTTTGCAAGACTAGAGAATAAGCATCCGCTACGCTCACGAGCTTTTCCAAGTCTTTGTACTCTTTGGTCAGCTTGGCGTAGGCACTCATATCGGTCATGGAGTCCGGCAAAATGATGAGCTGTCCTACTTCTTCAAATCGGTCTTTTAGGCTTTGTAATTTCTCGAGCATGGGGAGTAAAAATCCCTACAAAAGTAGGGCTATATTCGGGGAAGACCTCGAAAAAAAAGAAGAATTTACCAAAAACAAGGGGTTTTAAGCCTGGATTTTGTAGTAGACATAGCGCTTATCTTCCGCCTTCTTTTCACGAACGATCAACTCTTTCCCTTTTTGGGCCAGGTAGTGTTCGTTGATGTCATTAATTAAGCGAGCGCGTTTCATGCGGCGGGAATCAAAGTTTGCCTGCCCATCAATCCCCAAGAGTTGGTCGAGCGCTTCGGTGGTGAGTAACTGTCCGGAATAGGGCAACAAGAGTTGCATGGGTTCTAATTTATTGGAAGGCTGCTCTTCGGTTTCTTCTATTTTTTTCTTTGGAAGGGTTTTTTTAACTACTACCCAGCCAATTGCAACAACTACAAAAAACAGAACATATGCCCAAGTGGACGGAATACCCATAGCGACCGCTTCCTTTACTCGAACATAACCTACCTCGGTAGATTTTTTACGAATTTGAGCCAGATCGAGTGTTTTAAGTTCCCCGCTCGGTAAGTTGTAATGCAAGACATTGCCCTTAACTTCCAGGTAGGGGGACAGCCCCATGTCCACATTTTTGGACTCATAGTAAAAAATCTTGCCCGTCTCCTTTTCAATCAAATTCCAACCGATATTCTTCAATCCATTGGTTGAAGCCCAGAAGGCATAATCTTGGGTTTGGACAAAATACAGCCCCCCTTTTTCTACAAACTCTTCCAGTGCTAAACCATCAATCACCAATTCAATTTCCTGCCATGCTTTGGTTTTCCAATCCAAAAAATATCCTTGGAAATTTTTCGAATCTATCCCATAACGCTGGTTAAAGGTTGAGCCAAAAAGTGAATAGATCCCTTTGGAATTTTGGTACACAAAGCTTGAAAAATAGTTGTCAGGCTGGTTTTTGGTGAGTTGGAGTTCCCAGGAACCGTGAAGTTCGTCAAAAGAGAGCAGGTCCATTTGATTTTGCCAAAACCCATGTCCTCCTAGCATGAAATGGGTATTCTCACGAACAAAAGAATTGGAGGCGCAGGAATAGCCCCGGTTGAAATACATGTATTTGTTGACTAGTGTATCTCCATTGATTTCATAAAGATCAAAAGTGCAAGCCACTTGAACGTAGAGTTTGGTTCCCAATTCATAGACCAGGTATTGGTGCGGAGATTTTTCGTAGATCTTATCCAAAGAATCTAGTACCGCAACCGGGAGCTTTCCCTCTAAAAAATCTGTACGCCCTTTATTTTTCCAGGATTTGGTAAAAGTTTGAAAGGAAATGTAGTCAACAGCCAAACTAGCAGGACTACACCAAGCAAGGAGTAGGACTAAGAGAAGTACACGTTTTTTCATCTTTGCTCCCAAGGGAAAAGAGTTGTGGCTCTAGTTTATAAAAAAAGGAGGGGAAAACCGTGACTCCCCTCCTAAAAAAAATAAACAAAAAGCCTTATGACAACTTTACACCAAACTACGATGTCGATTTTTAGACACGAAGACTTTTCGTGTTAATTAGGTGCCATTTGACATGTTACGGATTGATACATATTTAAAAAAATATTTTTAAGACTGCTTTTTTACCGGATAATCGCTTTTTCATTCCCATATTTTTGGCTGGAAACAAATCCCGCTAATGGTACTCAGAATGTCCAAAAAAGGCTGAAAATATTTTTTCGGATTGTGCTATGCGCACGAGATTGACTAGAGATTTATCAAAATTTTTAACAAACCTTGGTCCAACTCCGCTTCTGAACTTGTGGAGTTCTAGTTGGAGCAGCAATTTTTTGCCTTAGCCATTTCGAAGGTTGCAATTCGCATAAACTAGGTACTTCGCTAATTACTTTTAGCCTGTATAATTCGAGAGTTGTGGATAAATCCAGTGGACCCGTCTGCGAATTTCACCTGAGTATGCGTGTCGCCTTCGGATACGATTTCAAAGGTCTCGTTTTCGAGGACTTTTCGGATAATGACTCCCCCAGGAGTAGCTCTCAAATTGGTATAGCCATCTGGGTCTTGAATTGAAAATAAGACAGGAGCATCAGACTCAGGTGCCATCTCTTCAAACGTATCCGCAAGATCTTCCGAATCAGCAGATGAGACCACTGGCTTCTCCTCACAGTTTGTGGAAAAGGAATATTGCTCATCATAGGGATCGCCTGCAAATGGGATTGCTAAATCCAGGGCGTTTTGAGGGGCTGATTGATCTGGCCGCAACGATTGCATTTCCGTCAAACTAGAGGCCACAAATGATCCATCCTCCAACTTAAAGACTTGAACCTCCTTATTTTTCTGCAGCGCCTCCAATTCTTGCAAGCTGGAATAGGAACTCATGCGGTAAAACAGCCACCTGGAAAGCGGGTCTTCTGCGTTGTAAAACCCTACCCGCTCATTGGTTCCTCCTTCCCATTCTAATTTGTTGGGTTTAAATATCCCCCAACTGTTGACGGGATTGTTTTCATATCCCAGCATCACCTGTTGTTCAATTTCTCCTGTGGCGGTGGTGGAAAACAACCGCACCTCTTCAGAAATCACATCGATGTTGTCGTATACCACTTCGGTATCATCTACTATTTGACCATTCCCATTAATCGCAATGTCATTGTCCAAGCGTCCTTGGCTAAAACTAATCGTTCGATACAGAATCAACATGTAGATTGGCCTTTTTTCAAGCAAAGCACTTGGGATTTTCAATTCTTGGAATTCATCTCTCCACGTAAAGGTCCCCTTGCCCACATTCTCCTTGGTTAGAATTTGGTTTAAATCACAAGACTGGTACAATTCCCAAGGAATCTTAATCAAAAACCCCACTTGATCGGGTTGGAGTTCCTCTAGGTTCTGTTCCAACAAGTCCTCAAACTGATCCGTATCTTTCGTCTCAAATGGGGAGCAGGATAGGACCAGAGAAACCATTACGATTGAAAAAAACCAAAGGGCCTTTTTGAGGGAAAACATAGCGGAGGGTTTGTGCATGATATCGAGAGAATTAATTGGCAGGAACTATTCTTGAATTATGGAGGAATCCAGTCGTCCCATCCGATAATTTGATTTTGGAATAGGTCTCACCGGCTTCCAAAAGTTCAAAGGTCTCGTTTTGCATTACTTTTCGAATTATTACTCCCCCAGGCGTGGCTCTCAAATTGGTATACCCATCCGGATCCTTGATGGAATACAACTGCACCACTTCTTGCTGCGCTGAAATCGCTGGGGCTACATTGGATTCAGACTCAGCAGCAGTTTCTGTTTCCACTTCGGGCGCTACTTCCTCTTGTGTCGTGCTGGGAGCCTCCTCTATCACTTCCTCAGTAGTCACTTCCTCTTGCGTATCTTGAGCTACATCCGGAGTGTTACTGCTGGTCAGGAATTCCTTCGCAAAAAGAAGAAGAATCACTACTCCCCAAATACCCGCCAACTTTTTCAAATCTAATTTTTCGACATACTCACGTGCTTTCTCAGGAATCAAATCACTTTTCTTTCGCAGCACAAACTCATAGACCAAGGCAATTAGGGTGATGGAAAAAAAGTTCTCACCTACTGACTTAACTGCGACTTCGTAGTTGTAGAGGCCAAGAGAACCAAAAACGAGGATCAATACATACACCGGGATATGCGATAGGATTAGATTTTGAACCAAGGCAAACTTTCCCAACTTGGCCAAAAAATAAGGCGCGGCAATAAAAAATAAGGCACCAATTAAAAATCCAGAAAAGGAATTAAACTCCGATATATTATTGCTGCACCATAACTCCAAGGCTAGAATGACTCCGCCTAACACGTATTCATTGGTTATAGCGTCCAAAAAGCTCATTTTGTCAATCTTTCCCCCTTTTTGGAATAACTCGGGCTTGAATTCCTTGACCAACAGCACCCCAAGAAGAAGCGTCGAAATCCATAAAAAAAGGTATACCCCAATTCCAGGATACAAACCAGATTTTACAGAACCGGCCCAGGAACTCGAACTATATTTTACTCCTGTGGTCACATAAAGAATCACAAGCGCATTCAGTAGGTTGAAGGCAACAGGCAAAAAGGCATATTTGATCTCCTTGTGAAACATGTAGAGCGTAGCTCCCAAAAGAAGTAATCCCAAAAACCCTTCCCCAGAAAAAAGTCCAATTATGGATTGGGAGGCGTCTGAACTACCACCATCTGTAATGGACACACTAGCGGAGGCAGTAAACCAGGTAAAGAAAAAGGACAAGGCTATCAGCCCGGAAAGTACGTAGACGACTAGCTTGATTTGTTTCATAAACAACTAGGATTTGGGTGAGTACTGGGAATTCTAGAATTCCATAAAACTAAAAAACCAAAGCAGGCTGCAGACAAAAAAATAGGTGAATTGGGTTATTCACCTATTTCTAAACACTGCCTCACCATCAAAAAAAGGGAATAACAAGGAATGGATTAGAAATACTCCTTCAAACGCCTGTATGCCTCCGGGCTCAAGGAATACCTAGATTGCCGCTTATCATCCGGGGAGGCATGTCGCTCTACACCCTGATCAATTTGGTAAAACAGTTGAATTTTTTGATTGAGTTGGGAGATCGTATTCAATCGAATCCTGCGCTGATTCTCCAAAGTTTTAGTGGACAATCCCAAAAGCTCATTTACCTCCACCGTAGAAAGATGGCATCCTGGAGAAAGCGATACTAAAGATTTCAACAACACCTTTTCTTGCTCCTCAAACTGAATTTGAGATTCCTTTTTGGATTTGCTACGGTGCATCAAAATTCCTAAAAACAGGATGACGGCTCCTCCACCCAGTAGATAATAGATCAGAAAAGAGGCGGGAGGATTGTAAAAGGACCCTACATAACTGGCCTTGGATTGAATTTCGGGTATAGAAAACTTGCTCCTTGAACCATTTTCCAAATCCCAGTAACAATACACCGTGTCCCCCGCCACAAACCTAAATTCTCCTCCTTGAAACTGTTCCTGAGTACTTTTATGTTCAAAAACTTCATTTTTTACAGGATCAATCAGGTAAACCTTCTCCCTAGAAAATTGGATGAAATACTGCCCATTCCAAGCCAATTCTCGAGGGACATCTTGAAGTAAAAGTGGATTTATTTCCCCCAATTCCTCCCAGCTGTTGGTTTTAAAATCGAAGCCATACAAATTCTTATTCAGCCCCAAGGGCGCATTCTCTAAAAATTCTCCTTCTTCGGATCCCCCCGTAAAAAATTTATCCGCTGAGTCGGAATAGCCTTGATATCCGTTAAAAATAGATTTTGGTCCTGGGTTTTTTGGACGAACTGCCTGCCATTCTGCAGACTTTGTATCAAAATAGGTAATCGCTTTGCTATAAGCCCAAAATCCTACTCCTCCCACACTGTAAATAACCCCGTTCCGTTCAAAAACTTCTGCTCCAAAATTATAGCCCGAATAAAACGTTCGATCTACCCTTTTAAGCCTATTCGTTGCAAAATCCAATTCATAAACTTGACCCGTACCCGCTACCGTAAGGGTCAAAAGTTGCTTGTCTGCTGAAAAAAAATAATGATTGGAAAGCGTTGGCGGCAACTGGGTTAGCATCCCCGAATCAAGTTGAATTAACTCGCCAAATGGCCGCCAATTTCCTGGCAAGGCTTCCATTTCAAGTTGTCCTACGGATGCATCCAATCGAATTCGCACATTCAACTTCTCATCAAACCACCTAAAATACCTCCCTTGCGCAAAGGAAGTTTGGAACGTGAAAAAGGCAAGGACAACGAAAAAAACACCCTTACCGAACAATTTTATTTTGGACTCCACAGTTTGATTTTTTTGGAACAGAAATTAGTTCATACCTCTCGAACGATAGCAGACGTTACCCTAGGTTCCTGACTCTAATTTTACCCAAAAGTAGTATTTTCTCAAGTTAGGCAAAATCAACTCCTCCTTCAGTCTCTGTTCATGCCATAAAAAAAAGTGCTTTGATCACCTCAGGATGGTTACAAAGCACTTTCCAAATTAGACTACTCCTTCACGATGAATAGGAGCTGGGATTTATGGTTTCAATTATTCCACCGTCACCGACTTGGCCAAGTTTCGAGGTTGGTCCACATTACAGCCGCGCATCACCGCGATATGGTAGGAGAAGAGCTGCAACGGTACTACCGCCACCAATGGCGCAAAAGCCTCATGGGTAGCTGGAATTTCGATCACGTGATCGGCCAAGGCCTTCACCTGCGTATCTCCTTCGGTCACGACCGCCACAATTTTACCCTTACGGGCTTTCACTTCCTGGATGTTGCTCACTACTTTTTCGTAGGAACTGTCCTGCGTAGCAATAAAGATCACCGGCATCTCCTCATCGATCAAGGCAATCGGCCCGTGCTTCATTTCTGCAGCAGGATAGCCTTCCGCGTGGATGTAGGAGATCTCCTTCAACTTCAAGGCCCCTTCCAAGGCTACAGGGAAATTGTAGCCCCTGCCTAGATACAGCATGTTGCGAGCGTCCTTGTACTCCGCTGCAATCTGCTCAATATGCGCATTGGTCTGAAGCGCCTTTTCTACTTTGGATGGAATGGCCGAAAGTTCATGCAAAAGCTGAATGTAGGTGCTCTCGGATAGGGTGCCGCGCTGGTAACCCAACTTGATAGCCATCATGGCCAAAACGGAAATTTGAGCAGTAAAAGCCTTGGTGGAAGCCACCCCAATCTCTGGGCCTGCATGCGTGTAAGATCCTGCATGGGTCGTTCGTGGAATGGAAGAACCCACCACATTGCATACCCCAAAAATGGTCGCTCCACGTGATTTGGCTAGCTCGATGGCCGCCAAGGTATCTGCAGTTTCTCCAGATTGGGAGATCGCAATTACAAAATCTTTTTCGTTGACCACCGGATTGCGGTAGCGGAATTCGGAAGCGTACTCTACCTCCACGGGGATGCGCGCAAACTCCTCAAATAAGTACTCGGCTACCAGGCCGGCATGCCAAGAGGTCCCGCAAGCAGTGATGATAATGCGCTCGGCATTCTGAAACTTGTTCATGTACTCGCGCAATCCCCCGAGAATCAATCTGCCAGCCTTGGCATCCAGACGGCCACGGAGACAATCTGCAATCGACTTGGGTTGCTCATAGATTTCCTTGAGCATAAAATGAGGATATCCCCCCTTCTCGATCGCTTCCAGCTCCATCTCCAACTGGTTGATGTAAGGGTTGGTCGCTACGTTTTCGATGGTTTTGATCTGAAGATCTCCTCCACGGATAACTGCAATCTCGTAGTCATCCAAATACACCACCTTATTGGTGTATTCAATAAACGGCGTGGCATCTGAGGCCAAAAAGAATTCGCCTTCCCCTACACCCACCACCAAAGGAGAACCTTTTCGAGCAGCAATCAAGGTATTGGGTTCTTCCAAATTGATCAAGACGATGGCATAGGCTCCCACTACTTTGTGCAAGGCCAGACGCAAGGCTTCTTCCAAAGAACATCCATTACGCTGGTAGATATCTTCAATAAACTTCACGAAGACTTCCGTATCGGTATCACTTTGGAAGGTATAGCCCTTCTTGACCAGATCGGTCTTGAGTACTTCGTAATTTTCAATGATGCCGTTGTGGATCATTGCAAAGCGCTCAGAAGAAGAATAGTGCGGGTGCGCATTGACGTCATTGGGTTCCCCATGGGTAGCCCAGCGCGTATGACCGATCCCTACCTTGGCATGAAGTTCTCCACCTTCTGCAAGGTGATTTTCCAACTCAGCCACCTTGCCTTTTTTCTTATAAACACTAAGGCCTTTTTGGTCAATCAAGGCTACTCCAGCAGAGTCATAGCCTCTGTATTCAAGCCTTTTTAATCCCTTAAGAATGATGGGAAGGGCATCTTGTTGCCCTACATAAGCGACTATTCCGCACATAACTAAAAATTTATAAAAGTTGGTTTTGGTGAAACAAAGAAACAGGAATTGTGCCAAAAAAAACAGCCCCCTTTTTTTTTACCAAAAGGGGGATTAAATGGTACTTCCTTAAAATTCGCCCTATTTGGTTTTGGAGTAGATTAAAGTCAGGACAACTTTATCTTTATTGACTTTAAATTGCCGCAAGGAGCGCTTGAAATCATCTCCAGTATTTGGGGTGATCGCATAAAGCAATAGGTCTTTGCGTTGCAACTCCTTTTTGTACAGGGCATTCATGTACGAACTAATTCCAACTCGCTGCAATTTTGCCGCAGGCTCATAGTTGATGATGGCAGAAGAAGGAAAGAAGTTGTTAGGTACTCTATTCCCTTTTTCATCTTCAATGACTTGAATTTGTCCATCGCCTTGTACGTGTAGCTCCGCTTTGTTGATGGAACTCAAGAGCACTCGGTTGTTGGAATCGATAAACTTCATGACCATTCCAGAAATGGGAGTCTGCCCCTTAACTGGCTCTTCAATTGGGCCCATTTGCAGGGTCACCTGATTGAAAACCACTCCTTTAATCGTATCTAGAAAAGCGTCTAAGGGCTTCGTGTCTAATCGAATCGCAAGGCCCAAACCTGATTTCATCCCAACCATCGCTCCAGTGGAGTAGGACTTCTGATAGTCTCGCACGACGGCTGTTGGCGTGCCAGTACGATCTGACTCGACGCCGTTGAAACTTCGGGATGAAAAAGTAGTAATGGTGTATTTTTTGGCTGTGGTATCTCCTAGGTAATGGTAGAAGAAGCTGATGCCTGTATTCCCTCCCAAGGAAAACCCTGCCGTGGTATTGTCTCCGGCTCTCGGAACGATGGCTACACCGGGAAGGTATCTTCTAAAGCTGAAAAGGGTACTAAACTCCGTTCCTCTTCTGATTTTTGAAAACATTTCGTTTGCCAAGACCGTATTCAAGGGTGCTTTCAATAAGGTGTCTTTGGTATCTTTGAAAGTTACTTCTACCTCAGCGATAGGGCTGGCCTGGTAAGGAAGTTTACTAAAATTGTAGTACAAGGTGTCTTGCAAGGCTTGGGAAAGCAGGTGAACCGAATACTTTTTCTTTTTGTCCAAGTCTGAGCCATTCACACTTACCGTTGCCAATGTAAAAAACACCGAATCTAGAATTGCGTCTGTTCGCGGACGCTCAGAACCTGCTTCGATATGCAAACGAGTATAGGCAGTACTTCTAGTTTTTCCAAAGTACGGATCTTCCTCATCTCCGACGATCAGAATTCCTGAGTTGGTGGTATTGAAGGAATCCAGGAGCACTACCTGAGCGTCCAGCGGAATTTCTTTGTAGAAAACACCAATCTGATTGTTTTCAGGAGCAAGTTCAAGGCCAAGCGTAGCAGGATCAGAACATCCTCCCAAAACCAAGAGTAAAAAAAACGCGAAAACGGAAAACTTAGCCCGCAAGGCTGGTATACATTCCATACAACTCTTCATGAGCTTGCTGCTCTTCTTCAAAACTGATTTCAAATTTCTGATTTTTTGAAAAATC
>JACCDV010324076.1_pt1 | contig 66881 bp, 52 predicted proteins | sample 7446131 | NCBI WGS metagenome assembly JACCDV01 (sample SAMN15323448, study PRJNA562643) | freshwater metagenome | isolation source: river surface water | place: USA:Blue River Watershed | collected 2017-08-17
CAAAAATAATAGCTGTTTTATCTCCTCGTTTAGCAAGATGTCTGTCGATACAATTTTTGACAATATTTACTTTGGCATTAGTAAACCATTTGATTTCGGCTTCAGCCATATTGAAATCAATTACGTTATCCCATTCTTGATACCAAGTAAAGTTCTCTGAGGCAATTCGGTCCCAGAATTTTTTAGGTTCGCGAATCGATTTTTTGTAATGTTTGAAATATTCTTCTAGATTTTCAATTTTATAATAACTCATGGTATTCTATTTAATATGTTGTTATTCTATTATTTGTTCTTTAGCTTTTATTTGCTGTAACTTCCAATTTTGTATTTTTTCAATACTTCGATAATTTCGCCTACAATGGCTTCGTCATCAATAGTAGAAGGGATTTGAAATTCTTCTCCATCCGTAATGTTTCGCATTAGTTTTCGTAAAATTTTTCCAGAGCGAGTCTTAGGCAATCGCTGTACAATTACCACATTGCGCAAAGCGGCAACAGCACCAATTTGTTGGCGCACTAATTTTACAATTTCTTGTTCTAATTGGTAATGTTCAATTGTTTCTCCGTGTTTGATTACAACGAGTGCTAATGGAATTTGCCCTTTAAGCTCATCGTTGATACCTATTACGGCGCATTCTGCTACAGCCGAATGAGAAGCAACAATTTCTTCCATTTCAGCAGTAGAAAGTCGATGACCCGCTACGTTGATTACATCGTCTACACGACCCGTAATGAAAATATAATCTTCCTCGTCTTTAAATCCACCATCACCTGAAAAATAGTAGCCAGGGAATTTTTCCAAATAACCCGCTTTAAATCTCGGATTGTCTTTCCATAAATCCAATAGATTTCCTGGAGGCAATGGTAGTTTTATTACTACATAACCTTCTTCGTTAGGACCTACTTCAGTTCCGTTTTCACGGAAAATTCGGATGTCATATCCTGGAACTGCCTTTCCAACAGACCCCGGTTTTATTGGTAAATATTCAATCCCCATCATATTGGCTACAATAGGCCAGCCTGTTTCTGTTTGCCACCAGTGGTCAATTGCTGGGACAGGAATGTGTTCTTGGTACCATTCTAAAGTAGCCACATCACAACGTTCTCCTGCTAAAAATTGAATTTTTAAGGAACTTAAATCGTATTTTTTGATGAATTCTCCATTTGGATCTTCTTTTTTGATAGCACGAATTGCAGTTGGAGCGGTAAACATCACACTTACTTTGTGCTCTTCAATCATTCTCCAAAACGTACTTGCATCTGGAGTTTTAATTGGTTTGCCTTCAAAAATAATTGTGGTGTTTCGGTTGATTAGTGGTCCATACACGATGTAGCTATGTCCTACTACCCAACCCACATCCGAGGCTGCCCAAAACACTTCTCCAGGTTTAGCGTTGTATACGTTTTGCATGGAATATTTTAGCGCCGTAGCATAGCCGCCTGAATCACGAACAATCCCTTTTGGTTTTCCAGTAGTTCCAGAAGTGTACAATACGTACAAAGGATGAGTTGAATTTAACGGAACACAATCAGCTTCTTCAGAACCGTATACTAAAGCATCATAGTCCACATCGTATTTTTTGAACGGAACTTTAGCACCTAATTTTCGATTTAAAATGATTACTTTTTTTGGTTTGTGTTCAGCTAATTGAATAGCTTCGTCCACCAAAGGTTTGTAGGCAATTAATCGGTCAATTTCAATTCCTGAAGAAGCGGTGATAATGGCTCTAGGTTTACAATCGTCAATTCGAATGGCCAATTCGTGAGGCGCAAATCCGCCAAAAACCACTGAATGCGTCACTCCAATTCTAGCACAAGCTAGCATAGCAAAAGCCGCTTGCGGAATCATAGGCATATAAATAACGGTAGTATCTCCTTTTTTTAGTCCTAGAGATTGTATTCCTCCAGCCAATTTTGCTACTTCGGTTTTTACTTCTAAAAAAGTATATTTTTTAATGGTTTGGGTTACTGGCGAATCATAAATAAGTGCTATTTGGTCTCCAAAACCATCCTCGATGTGTTTGTCTAAGGCCAAATAACATACGTTCAATTCTCCGTCTTTGTACCAAAGTGGATATTCATTTTCATTTGAGGATAAAATAGTTTCGGGTTTGGTGAACCAATCAATATTATCGGCTTGTGTTTTCCAAAATGCTTCTGGATTCTCAGTGCTTGTAGTATAGGTATTTTTGTAATTCATGATCAAGTATTTTAAATAAGATTGGGCTAATTCTTTATTAATTCGTGAACTTGTTCAACTAGTTTTTTAGTAGAAAAAGGCTTGACGATATACAAATTTGCGCCTAATCCAAGACCTTTTTCGATATCTTTTTCTTTGTTTTTTGCCGAAAGAAAAACTACTTTACAATGTGCCAGGCGTTCGTCTTTTTTAATTTCTTCTAGTGTGGCATAACCATCTACCATAGGCATCATTACATCGAGGATGATGACTTCAGGGAGTTGTTTTTCTAAAATTTCTAGTGCCTCTTTTCCATCTCGTGCAATGAATACTTCAAAATTGTTTTTTTTGAAAGTGTATTCTAACGCCATTACTATGTTAGGTTCGTCATCTACGATTAAAATTTTTTTCATCCTCTTAGTTGTTTTTCTGTTGTGTTGTAGTTGGGTAATGTAAAGACAAAAGTGGCTCCTTCTTTTACATTTTCCTCTGCCCAAATAGAGCCTTTATGGTGTTCAATAATTTGTTTACAAATAGCTAGCCCTAATCCGCTGCCAATAGGTTTTTTGACATTTTGATTTCTAGATTGGTAAAACTTGTCAAAAATGGCCTCGAAATCTTCTTTTTTAATTCCTTTACCATTGTTATGAATTGTAACTGCAACATCAGATTTGTTTTCTGTAATCTCAATACTGATGAAACCGTCTGTTTCAGAAGAGAACTTGATTGCATTAGATAATAAATTATGAATCACCTGAATAATGCGTTCTTCATCGTAGAAGGCTTTAATTTCCTCGCCTATATTTTTAAATTCAACTCGAATGTTTTTGTTGTGAATGAGTTGCTTTAATGAATCTAGTGTTTTTACTATTGTTTGGGTAATATTATTTCTGGAAAGATAAATTTTTTGTTTTCCAGTCTCAAATTTTTCTAAATCTAAAATTTTATCAATCAAACGATTCAAACGATCCGATTCTGAAATGATGTTTTGCAAAAATTGTTTACGCACTTCAAAAGGAACTTCTTCGTCATCATGTAAAATTTCACTTGCTGCACGAATAGCCGTGATAGGTGTACGCAATTCGTGAGTAACGGTATCTAAAAATTCATCTTTTTGAATGTCTTTTTTAATAAGTTCTTCGTTAGCTACTTTGAGTTGTTCGGATATTTTTTGTAATTCGTTTGAGGTGTCTGTCAATTTTTTATTGATAATAATATTCTCCTTTGATTCTTCTAGAATTCGTAATACCTCAGGCAAACTAATTTCATCTTCTTTAATAACATTTGAAATTAATATTTTTGCTGAAGCGGTTCCAATATGGCCAGTTAAAAGATTTTCGGCAAACTTGATGAAACGGGCATCTGCGGTAGTGATATTTTTATCAATATTGTATTTTAAATTGAAAATGGTTAATGCGCGTTTAGTTCTTTCTTCTCCTAGGAAACGTTGAAGTACTCTTTCAATATCAGACACATAAGCGGTGCCTTTCCATACAAAAGCATCTTCGTGATTGGTAATGTATTGATCAATATCTACAAACATTTCGGCATAATTACGTTCTCTATAATTTCCTCTAAAACTAACAGATACTGCAGCAAAACTCATTAGATTAAAGAACAAACTCCAAAATAAGGCATGAGGAATAGGTTGTAGATAATCCAAACCAAAAAGTTGAAACGGCTTGAGTAATTCGATATCCCATGGACCTTTTTGGATAAATAAGCTGGTAGAATTAGTAATGCCTAAAGCATATGGAATTAACAAAGTGTAACAACAAACCACAAAACCAATGATAATCCCAGTAATGGCACCTTTATTAGAACCTCTTCTCCAGAATAGAGCCCCAAAAAAAGCAGGTGCTAATTGTGCAATGACTACGAATGAAACTAAACCAATAGAAACTAAGGAGTAATCTAAAATGAAGATTCGATAAATGACATAGGCCAAAATAATTAATAGAAAAATTCCAATTTTTCTACTACGAATAATACGTTTGTTATTTTTCTCTTGTGATTTGTTTTGTAGCGAACCTACAAATCCATAAGGAATTAATAAGTTGTTACTTAGCATAGTGGCTAATGCGATTGAAGATACAATAATCATTGAAATGGCTGCCGAGAATCCACCTAGAAAGACTAAAACAGTTAGTACATTGTTGTTGAAAAACTGAGGAATTAATAGGGAATAGGTGTCAGAGTTTAATCCTTTGCCTTGAAATAAAATATTCCCTCCCCATGCTATAGGAAAAACAAAAATGTTGAAAAGTAATAAGTACATAGGAAATAACCACATGGCTGTTCGGATGTGAATTTCTTTATTATTTTCAACAATAGCGGTGTGGAATTGTCTTGGCAAAAGAAAAATAGCAAACATGGATAAAATACAAAGGAAAAACCAATTGATACTACCCGTTAATCCTCCAATGGAATTGTTTTTATGAAAATTTTCTAAAACAGAAGCTTTAGAATAGATATCTTCAACACCATCAAATACAAAATAGGTAACATAGATGCCAATAATTAAGAAAAAAATTAATTTCAAAACAGATTCCATCGCTACAGCTGTAACGATTCCGCGTCTTTTTTCGGAAGCATCTACATATCGAGTTCCGTAGTAGGAAGTAAATAAAGCCAGTGCAATGCATGCATACGTAGTAGTGTCGTAAAATATATTAGAGCTGGATTCAGTTTCGGTAACAATATGAAAAGTATCAGATATTGACTTAAGTTGTAAGGCAATATAAGGTACTATGGCAAAGATGCATACAGTAGTAACTAATGCACCTAAAAATCTGTCGTTGCCGTATCGCAATGAAATAAAATCAGCAATACTTGAGATTTTATTTACTCTTGATATACGGATGATTTTTTTTAGAATAATCATCCATGTTGGGATAATAATGATAGGACCTAAATAGATAGGCAAGTAACCTAATCCGGAATTGGCAGCAACACCAATACTTCCGTAATACGTCCAAGCGGTGCAGTACACAGCTAATGAAAGGGAATAAATATATGGATTGTTAGTCCATTTGGAATGGCCTCTTTTTTCTGCCCAATAGGCAATATAAAAAAGGATAAGCATATATAATGCTAGAATAAATAAAAGACCTACACTACTCATAATAACGTTTAATGATTAAGTAGGTTGTGCCAATAGAAAATAACCAAGCAGAAAATACATAAATGTAAATGACAGGAAATCCAAGAAAGGGTTGTGAGCTGTCAAAAAGCAATAAAAGAGGCATGTTCAAGGCTAATAGCATTAGCATTGAAAGTATAACTAGTTTTTGTTCGTGTCTCTTTTTCATACTTATAAAAATATACAAACGCTGCCAATAATGACAGCGATTGTATATAAAAAAATGGAATTAATTATTATTTCTCGTCAAACTCTCCTGTAAGAGAATAATATCCAAATATTCCTAAACCACCTACAATAATTGGAGCTAGGATAAAAGTGTATATAATAGCAGGAATCAAATCTTCTTGTTTCCCTGTTTCGAATTTTGGAATTGCTTGATCAATCAAAAGGAAATAAGCAGCAGCGATTCCTATAGCAATCCAAACAAGGCCTAATAATTTTTTTATTGCGTTCATAATATGATGTTTTTTTAATTAAATTAATATTACCTATTCTTTGTGAGCAGTACTTTTACCATCTACATAGATTGCTCCGATAACAAAACAGATAGCTCCAATGATGATTGGGTACCAAAGACCTTCCAAGTAGGCATCTTTAATTACTGGTTCATTTCCAGCAGCCACAGCGGCATCATTTATTTTACCAGCGCTAACAACTAATGAAGTAGCGATAGCAGGTAATAATCCTCCAAAGATTCCATTTCCAATATGGTATGGTAAAGACATTGAAGTATAGCGAATTTTTGCAGGGAATAATTCTACTAAGAAAGCAGCTGTTGGTCCATACACTATTGTAACTAAGAAAATTTGGAAGAAAACTAACAAAGTAACCATCCATTTGTCTGAATCGTTGACAACCATTGTAGTTACTTTGTCTACTTTTGGTTTTCCATCAACAATTTTAGCTACGCCATTTTCTAGAGCAACAGTTTTTACTTCTTTCCAGGTAGCACCATCTGTAAATTCTTTAGTAGTAGTGTAGACTGAATCTAAAGCATCTTTATTTTCTTTTGTTTCTGCTAATGAAACCGTTTTTTCTACAATTTCAGTTTTGTTTTTAATACTTGTAGTTTCATACATTGCTTTGTAAACAGGTCTATAAGATACTACAGCAATTAAAATCCCAACAAGCATTAGCCATTTTCTACCTATTTTATCTGATAACCATCCGAAAAATACAAAGAAAGGAGTAGCCATTAGGATTGCCATCATCATGATGTCTCCTTTTTGATCTACAAGTCCCATAGTTTTTTCGATAAAACTCATAGCATAGAATTGACCAGTGTACCAAACTACACCTTGTCCCATAACCAATCCAAATAAAGCAAGCAAGACAAATTTGAAATTCAATTTGTGTCCAAAACTTTCTTTCAATGGATTTTTAGATGTTTTTCCTTCTGCTTTTACTTTAGCAAATTCAGGAGATTCGCTCATGTTTTTTCTGATTAGGTAAGAAACCAGAATCATTAAGATAGATACCCAAAATGGTACTCTCCAACCCCAATCTTCAAATGCCTCCTTAGTCATTGAACTTTTTGTAGCCATAATTACAAAAAGAGAAACGAATAAACCGATAGTAGCAGTAGTTTGAATCCAAGAAGTCCAATAGCCTCTTTTACCTGGTCCAGCGTGTTCAGCAACATAAGTTGCAGCACCTCCATATTCTCCACCAAGAGCAAGACCTTGTAATAAACGTAATACTAATACTAAAGTAGGTGCCATAAAACCAATAGTTTCATAACTAGGAATACATCCAATTAAAAATGTAGCTCCTCCCATTAATAATAAAGTAACCATGAACGTGTATTTACGTCCAATTAAGTCGCCAAGACGTCCAAAGAATAGCGCTCCAAAAGGGCGTACTACGAAACCTGCAGCAAATGTTGCCAATGTAGAAAGAAAGGCAGCAGTTGGGTTATCTGAAGGGAAAAATTTAGTTGAAATAATAGTGGCTAAACTTCCAAAAATGTAAAAGTCATACCACTCAATCATGGTTCCTACTGAAGACGCTCCGATGACTGTCCATAAGGAGCTTTTTTTGTGTTGATTCATAATGTAATATTTGTTTGGTTAATTAATAATTGTTTTTAAAATGTGTAAGCACAAGATACCATTGTTCTAAAATTACTTACATTAGTTAAAGATCCAGTAACTTCTCCATAAGCATCAGCAGCACCCCAGCCAGCAGAAGTTAATTCTAACTCTGGAGAAATACGGAATTTGTTTTTCTTGAAGTCAATACGTCCAGAAAGCCTCCATACGTTGTCAACCATTCTAGCTCCATTTACACCAATACCTCTTCCGTAAGCCACAGTTCCTGTTTTGTCGGCTCCATTATTTTGAGTTCTTCCAAAGAAAATTCCCGGAGCAACTGATTTACCATTACTAGCGATATCAATCCAGAAGGCAGAGGTTTTAGTAGCTTCATACGATTCAATACCGTTGTCGGTAGATCCTATGTAACCACCTAGCATTACCATATTGAATAGATTTCCTCCAGAAATTCCGTAGGCTTTAATCGTGATGTCATCATTAGCATATTTTCCATATCCAAAAATACTGGTGCTGTTGGCTTTTTCATTAGTGTTAAGTTTAGAAGCTCCAGTTAATCCGTTGTCAGTTCTAGGTTGAAGCGATTTGATTTCAATACCGGCACCCATAAATAGGTTTTTACCTTTGTATTGTAATTGTGTATTAATGGATGGGATGGCAGAGTTTATAGAAGCTGAATTTTGGGTACCAGGCCCAGAAGTAGTAAATTCACGCTCTTTGTAAGCAGTAAAACTAATGGATAGATCTTTACTTAAGTTTTGCTTTAATTTAACTTGGGTTGCCCATCCAAAAGGATTAAACATAATTCCGGTACTAAAATTAGCTACCCCAGGAAAAACCTCTGGAATAAATGTTGGGTACCAAGTTTGTCCCATGGTTAAAGATGTTTTTTTCCAGTCCAATTGCGCATAAGCATGTCGCAAGCGTAACATTCCTATTGATGAGCCTTCAAAATTTCCAAAAAAATCACCTTCTAATGTTCCACTTACTTTAGCTCCCCAAACATCTGGCCCTTTCACTTTTACACCAAGACGGGATACAACAGATAAGAAATTAGATTGACCTACTGCGTTAGCATCTTTACCATCACCAGCATTGATTGACTTGTCTAAAGGGTATAAATTGAGTTGATCTTCTCTTACTTGGGCAGATTTTCGAGTATCCCAGATATAATCAGTTCGAATAAATCCATACCAAGAGATACTGTAATCATTTGCTGCAGTGGCAGGAGTGGTTGGAGTTTGGGAATATCCTTTGAAAGAAGCAATAGCAGCTAAAAGGATTAAATAGCGTTTTTTCATAATTTATTGGTTTGGTTAGTAAAATGGTTAATTTTAACAGAGCCAAATTCAATTATTTTTAGGTTAAAAAAAATTATTATATATATAAATGTAAAATAGTATAGTTAATCTTTAAATCGTTCCCATTTTATGAGCATAAATTTATCTCCGAGTTCCGTGATAATCATTCCTGCCCCAGATAATAACTCTTTATTTTTTAAATACTCTATGAGTTCTAAATGGCTGAAAATCTTGTAGGTGGGATGGTAATCCGTATGGGAAGGTTTTTTGATGTTAAAGCTTTTAACCCAATTGCTAATGGTAACGTGCGAAACCCCTATAATGCGTTCTATTTCGCGATAACTTAAGCCTTCTAGATAGAGCTGTAATGCTTTAGTAACGTAGTAGTCATCTATCTTTTTGCCTATTTTATTAACAGTAAAAAAATAATTACATTTTTTACATAAATACCTTTGTTTGTTGTTGATAATACCACTTTTTATGATATGATTATTTTGGCACTTTGGACAGGATACAATTTCCATATATATAAATTTTGCATAAATATAGTAATTTAGCAAATATATCAATTCGAAATTGGCAATAAAATTTTAAAAAAAATACAAACCTTTTATTTTTATTGGAAAATTAATGAATGATTGATAGTAAAATCTATTGAAATGAAAAATGGATATGGGTATGTACTTCGGGGAACTAGATTTAGATGATGCTTATTTTGGTTACCATGTGAAGCTAATCCTTACGTGTGGTTTTATAATCAAAATAGCACACCATTTTTATATGTACTCCCTCCAGCATAATCTTAAGTACGACTGTATTTTTTATAGTTTACAATTGCCACGCGAAGGGATTCGCGTGGGAGCAGAGGGTTTTAAAAAACAAAAAACCCACTAATTTCTTAGTGGGTTTTGTGGTACCTCCAGGGATCGAACCAGGGACACATGGATTTTCAGTCCATTGCTCTACCATCTGAGCTAAGGTACCTTGCTTGTGCGGGTGCAAATATAGAACCATTTTTAATTTATCCAAAACAAATAGTAAAAAAAATCAATTCGTATCTTCGCAGAGTCAAATAATACAATATGATTCTAACTATCGATGTAGGGAATACCCGAATTAAAGGTGCTGTCTTTGAGAAAGATACTCTTTTAGAGCAATTTTTTTTTGAGGCAAACACCCTGAATCAAGCGCTTGAAAATGTTTTGCTAAAATATTCTAATATCACCCATTTGGTTGTTGCAAGTGTTGGAAATTTAGGAGAAGAAGCCTTTTTGACTCTTGCTTCTAAGGTGTCAATTCACTTTGTTACGCATGAAGATGTTTTTCCTTTTTTGAATGCGTATGCTACGCCCACTACTTTAGGAATTGATAGAATGGTTTTGGCTGCGGGAGCTACATTGTGTTATCCGAATCAAAATAGATTAGTAATCGATGCGGGAACTTGTGTTACCTATGATTTTATAAGTCAAGATGATGTGTATTTAGGCGGAGCAATATCGCCAGGATTGCGTTTACGTTATGAATCCTTACACAATTACACTGCTAAGCTACCGTTGTTAGAGTTAGAAGGGCCAGATTACTTTATTGGAAATTCAACAGCTAATTCAATTCATTCGGGTGTAGTGAACGGATTGGCCTATGAAATAGATGGTTTTATAGAGGAGTATCGAGCCCGTTATCCCAATTTTATCATAATTTTAACGGGTGGCGACGCAGAATTTTTGGCTAAACGATTAAAAAATACCATATTTGCCAATTCAAATTTTTTACTAGAGAGTTTGAATCAAACCTATCAATATAAAATCAAAAATGATTAAAAAAATTATAGTAAGTAGTTGTCTGCTTTTTTCATTTACTTCCTTTGCTCAACAAGGAACCGCATCTCCATATTCGTTCTTTGGTATCGGAGATGTTCGTTATAAAGGTACTGCCGAAATGCGTTCAATGGCAGGTATAGGTGTGGAGCAAGATAGTATTCATATTAATTTAGACAATCCTGCTAGCTTTGCCAATCTTAAGTTGACTACATTTACATTAGGAGGTAGTCTTGCTACAACTCAGTTAAAAAATGCGTCTAGTTCCTCAGGAGTCCAAAGGGTAACTTTGGACTATTTAGCTGTTGGTTTGCCTATGGGTAAGTTTGGGGTTGGTTTTGGATTGATTCCTTTTTCGTCAGTAGGCTATAAAATAGAATCAATAGCAACAGATGCGACTCAAAATAGCAAACGTTTTGACGGTTCGGGCGGGTTAAATAAGGTCTTTTTTGGTTTAGGTTATAAAATCTCACCATCTTTAAGTTTTGGGGCAGATGTTCATTATAATTTTGGTAAAATAGAAACTACAAATTTAGAATTCTTGTCAGGGATTCCGATAGGGACTAAAGAGATGAATAATGTTATTCTTTCTGGATTTAATTTTAACATGGGTTTACTATTTCAAACGAGTCTTACTAAAAAGATGAACTTATACTCTAGTTTAAATTATACCCATGAAAGTACTTTAAAATCTTCTAATACAACTACTATTTCAACTGTTTCGATTGATTCTCAATTCAATACTACAGTGGTAGATGCTGCTGGTGATGTAGTTACTAGTGTTGATTTGAAAACACCTAGTAAGTTTACATTAGGTTTGGGAATCGGAGAATCTAAAAAATGGGTAATAGCAGCCCAAGTAAGTGCTAGAGATGCAGCAGCATTGGGCAATACATTTAATTCATTTAGCAATGTTTCATACGGAAAGTACCAAAAATATAGTTTAGGAGGGTACTTTATTCCTAACTATAGTTCGTTTTCTAATTATGTTAAGCGATTGGTGTATCGAGCAGGTTTGAAATATGAGAAAACAGGTTTGGTTGTAAATTCACAATCAATAAAAGATATGGGTTTGGTTTTAGGAATTGGTTTTCCAATTACAGGGTCTTTTTCTAATGCAAATATTGGTTTGGAATTTGGCAAGAAAGGCACAATACAATCAAATCTAATTCAAGAAAATTATGTAAATCTTTGTTTGAGTTTATCATTAAATGATAGGTGGTTTCAACAAAGGAAATACAATTAATAAGATATTGTTTGTAGAGTCCCAAAGTGTATGAGCCTTTTTCGAAAAAAAATAATTCAAATTCTAGTAATTATACTATTTTTTCTAGTATTATTAGGTTGTGAAAGTAATTTTAAAGAAATTCAAAAAAATAACTTTTCAGATTTTATACCTAGTAGTAACGTTGATAAAATCAATTTAAAATATACAGATTCGGGTCGGATTACGGCTAATTTGATGAGTGATAAAATGAAGGATTATGCCGCAGTTGATTTTCCTTTCACAGAATTTCCAAAAGGGATTCATGTGATTCTTTATGATAAGAATACTAAAAAAACTCAGATTACGTCAAATTATGCCATTTCATATAAACAAACTGGAATTATTGATTTACAAGGAAAGGTAAAAATACTTTCTGATGAAGGGCAACTACTGGAAACGCAACAATTGTATTATGATCAAAAAAACGCTTGGTTTTTTACAGAACGAAAATTTAAATTTACTTCCCCAAAAGGAATCTCAAATGGTCAAGGAATTGATTTTAGTAAAGATTTTAAAATAATTAATACCCAAAGAATAGAGGGTCAAGTAGATGCTAATGATTGAAAAATAGAATTATGAAATATTTAAAATACACTCCTTATGTTTACCTTGTTTTAGGTATTTATCTAATTATAGATTCGGTTATAAAATGGAATAATACTACTGAAAATTCAGGTCTAACTATAATTTTTGCAGTATTAGCTTTTTTCCTTTTTTTCTTTAGAAGACGTTATGCTAAAAGATTTGAAGAGCGTAGCAATACTAAAAGTTAAATACAATATAATCTTGTGGAGGGAAGAATAGTATATATGGTATTTTTTCTAGAAATTTAAAAAAACTTTTAAAATAAAACGTGACTAGTATAATTATTAATTAGATAATTGTATTTTCGCAACAGAAAATAAAATTAATTACAATAAAATGGCAGTTTTAGCAAAAATTAGAAAACGTTCTGCATTATTAATTGGTGCAATTGCATTGGCTTTATTTGCGTTTATAATACAGGATCTTATCGGTAAAGGTGGTCTTGGGCAAAATACAAAAGATGTAGGGACTATAAATGATAAAGATATTTCTTTTGAAGACTTTAGAATTAAAGTAAGTAACGTTGAGAAGAGTGGGCAAGGAATAACAGCAACTCAAGCAGCAAACCAAGTTTGGGATCAGGAAGTTTCGATTGCATTGTTGAATTCTGAGTTTGATAAATTAGGTTTGAGAGTGGGAGAGAAACATTTAATTGAGGTATTGAAAGCAGACCAAAATATTGGAAGTAATCCCTTGTTTTTGAATGCCGCAGGAATATTTGATTTGGCAAAATTTAAAGATTATTTCAAAGCTAATCCAGATCAAGCACAATTCTTACAAGAGAGAGAAAAATCAGCGGAGTTGAATGCTAAATTCCAAATTTATAATACCTTAGTGAAATCAGGTTTGTATACTACTGAGGCTGAAGGGAAGTTGAAATATGAAATGGAGTCTAACAAAGTCAACTTTGCCTATGTCGCAGGATTGTATTCTTCAATTAAAGATAGTCAAGTAAAAGTTACAGATACTGAGATTGTAGATTTCATGAAGAAAAATGAAAAGAAATACAAAGCCGACACATCTAGAGAAATCGAGTATGTTTTAATTGAAGACAAAGCATCTAAAGAAGATGAAGCTGAAGTAAAAGCAAAAATCACAGCTTTATTATCTGGAAGTGTTGTATATAACCAAAAAACAGGTAAAAATGATACTTTGCCTGGATTTAAAAATGCACCGAATGCGGTTGATTTTGTAAACTCTAATTCGGATGTGCCTTTTGATTCATCATTTGTAGCTAAAAAAGATTTGCCAGCTTTAGACGCTGACCAATTGTTTAACTTGGCTCCGGGGGCTGTTTACGGGCCGTATAAATTTGGTAAATACTATTGTATATCTAAATCATTTGGGAAAAGAGCAGGAGTGAATGCAAAAGCAAGTCATATCTTAATTAGTTATGAAGGTACACAAGTTCCAAATAAAAGAGAAAAAAGAACTAAAGAACAAGCCTTGGCAAAAGCGCAAGCTATCTTAGCACAAGTAAATGCAAATCCAGATAGTTTCATGATGTTAGCTTTTTCTAATTCTGACGATTCTTCTGCGCAACAAGGAGGTGATTTAGGTTATTTTGGTCCAAACCAGATGGTAAAACCATTTAATGATTTTGTTTTTGGAAATCCTATTGGAAAAGTTGGCTTAGTAGAGACACCTTTTGGATTTCATATCATTAGAATCACAGATAAGCAAGATGGAGTGCGTTTAGCAACGGTAGCTCAAAAAGTAGAGCCCTCAGAAGCTACTTCAGATAAAATCTTTACACAAGCTACTCAATTTGAAATGGATGCTGCCAGCAAAGATTTTGCTAAATTAGCAAAACAGATGAAATTAAATGTAGTGGGTCCAGTTACTGTAAAAGCAATGGAAGAAAATTTTGCATCTTTAGGAAATCAAAGAGTTATTGTAAGATGGGCTTTTGAAGAAGACTCAAAAGTAGGATCAATCAAGCGATTTGAGTTGGCTAATATTGGTCACGTGATTGCTAGAGTGAAATCTATCGACGATTCAGGTTTGGTGCCTGTTTCTCAGGCTAGAGCTTATGTAGAGCCAATTCTTAAAAATAAGAAAAAAGCAGAGTTAATCAAAGCGAAGATGACAGGTTCTTCATTAGAGGTAATTGCTAAAGCGGTAGGATCTAAAATAGAACAAGCAGCTAATGTAACTATGGAAAACCCTGTTTTAGGTTTAGTAGGAGCTGAGCCAAAAGTAGTAGGAAATGCATTTGCATTAACTGCAAATAAAGTATCTGCTCCAATTGAGGGTGTTACTGGGGTATATGTAGTAAAAAATGTAAGCACAGTAAAAGCACCTGCTTTGAAAAATCACGCCGCTTATGTGGCTAAGTTGAAACAACAAACAGCAGGCGATGCGGGTAGAATTCTTCCTGCTTTGAAAGCGAATGCAACTATTGAAGACAATAGAAGTAAATTCAATTATTAAGCAGTAATTATAGAGTATAAAAAAAGCCAAGATGTAAGTCTTGGCTTTTTTGTTTTTACTTAATCACAAAATCATTTCTCCATACGGAATTACCGTTTCATATCCTTTGGCAACAAAATACGATTTTGGATTTTCTTTTGAAATGACCAAAACAAAATCGCCTCCCCAAGCACCTAAACTTTTTATCGCACCATCAAAGTCAGGGAATAAACTATCTTTTATTGTTGTAGTAGTAAGAATTTCACTTAAAATGGTTTCGTGTTGGTTTAGTAATTGAGTAAATAACTCTAGATCTTTCGCCTCGATGATATCCTGAGTTAGTTCATTTATTGTAGCGATGTAGTTCGATAATTGCGAATTCTTGTTGGTATGGTAGTCGGCTATGGCTGATTTACTATTTCGCTTTTGGTTCAAATACACAAAATAGAGGTTTGGGGTAAATTCAGGCTCGAAAATTATTTTTTCTACTCTTGGGTTGCCATTTACTAAAGTGTAGGTAATAGGGCTGTTGTTTTGCGCACAAGCAATATCATACCCACTGCCGCCAAAACTTTTATGTAGCAATTCAAAGGCATCAATTTGAAACCATTGCGCAATATTATTAATTAAAGTAGAGGAGGTGCCTAATCCCCAATTCCTAGGAAAACTCAATTGAGTGGTTATGCTAAGTCCTTCTGAATTAGAAAGCAGGTTAGAATTCATACTATCGGCAACTTGCAAAATTTTGATCAAAGTTGTTTTTATGGATTCGGTGGAGGTGCTGTTTGGGTCTTTTATTTCTTGAAATGTAATATGATCTTCAAACCAAAGACTTCCATCGGCATCATAACTTATCCAGTGTATCTCACCACTATTCGTTTCTTTTACAATGAGATTTTGTCCCATTTTGGTAGGCAAAGCCAATCCTTTGGCACCATCTAAAATGAGGTACTCTCCTGTGATAAGTAATTTACCATTGCTGTAAAAGGTATGTTGCATATGGATTAGTTTCTCAATTGTTTCATGTAATCAACTACGGCGCTATGTGAAACCGTTTGGTGCTTGAAATGTTTTCGAACTGCAATACGCTCTTCTTCTGTTGCTTCGAATTGGTTCAAAATATTATTCAAATGCATTTTCATATGTCCTTCTTGGATTCCAGAAGTAGTTAATGAGCGTAAAGCTGCAAAGTTTTGTGCTAATCCTGCTACTGCTACAATTTGCATTAATTCTTGTGCAGAAGGTTTTTCGAGCATCTCTAGTGATAGTTTTACTAAAGGGTGTAATGAAGTCAATCCGCCTACAGTGCCTAGGGCAAGAGGTATTTCCATCCAAAAGCTAAAAATATTATTTTCTATTTTGGCATGAGATAAACTCGAATACTGTCCGTTGCGAGAAGCATACGCATGAATACCTGCTTCGATAGCTCTAAAATCATTTCCAGTTGCTAAAACTACCGCATCAACGCCATTCATAATGCCTTTATTATGGGTTACGGCACGGAAAGGTTCTACTTCGGCAATACGAACGGCTTGCACAAATTTCTCGGCAAATTGGTGTGGATTCGGAATGTGTATTTCTTCTAAATCGGCAATGGGACAAGAAACTTCGGCACGAACTAAACAATTGGGAACATAATTCGACAAAATACTCATCACAATTTGAATGTCTTTTTCGGTTTCCGAAAACAATTCGTATTCAATCGCTTTCTGCTTCAAGGTTTTGGCAAATTGCTCCAAACACGAGTTGATGAAATTAGCTCCCATACTATCTTTAGTTTCAAAACTGACATGAAGCTGAAAATAGTTGGGGATTAAATCGGTTTTGTCTTTTAAAATAATATCTAGAATACCTCCGCCACGGGCTTGCATATTTTTAGTGATGGTGGCGGTTTCGGTAAATAAATCGTCTTTGATTTTAGAGAAGAAAGTGTTTAGTTTTTGAACTTTTCCTTTGAAAATGAAATGAACCTGTCCTATTTTTTCGGTGTCAATCACTTGGGTGGAAAATCCACCACGGGTAGACCAAAATTTAGCTGCTTTGGAAGCCGCCGCTACTACGGAGCTTTCTTCAATAGCCATCGGAATGGTTTTGTATTTTCCGTTGATGAGAAAATTAGGTGCTACGCCCAAAGGGATGTAAAAATTGGAAATTGTATTTTCTATGAATTCGTCGTGTAATTTTTGAATTTTTTCATCTGAATTCCAATAGTTTTTCAGTAATTGGATTGCATCTTCAGGATTTGAGAAATAGGTTTGGGCAATCCAAGTTATCTTTTCTTCTTTAGATAATTTTGAAAATCCACTTACGGCTTGGTTCATTATCATTTTAAATTATTGTAGTTGTGTTACAAAGATACACTTTTCAAGCTTTTTTTAGGATTGCTTATTGCTAATAAGTAAAGTAATTGTTTTTTAGTATAACATTTATTGTATTAAATGTGAAATAAATTCATTTTTTTTCACTAAAATTGGTGTCTTTTATTTCCAATCATATATTATGAAAATAAGTTTATCTTTTATTCTGTTTTTTCTGTTCACTATTATTGTTTTTGGACAACAAAAAATTACTGTTGAAGACATTTATTCTGGTGTTTTTAAACCCAATGGAATGGATGAACTACAGTCCATGAAAAATACAAATCAATACACGGTACTGAATTACAACAATGTTTCTCGAAGTATGCAAATCGATTTGTTTGATTTTGCAACATTAAAAAAGGTTACAACTATAATTGATACAAAATTATATGCTGATTTGGCTGATGGAATTGATAGTTATACATTTTCTCCAGATGAAAAATTAATTTTGATTGCAAATAATTCAAATCAAATCTACCGTCATTCATTTACAGCAGATTATTATTTGTTTGATATTACTACTAAAAAAGTAGAAAGTTTATTTGATTTTCAAATCCAAGAACCTACTTTTTCTCCAGATGGCAAGAAGATAGCTTTTGCAAGAGAAAATAATCTATATGTCTACGATATTGCCAGCAAAAAGATCACGGCAATTACCACTGACGGCAAAAAAAACTCCATTATCAATGGGATAACGGATTGGGTATATGAAGAAGAATTTGCTTTTGTTCGTGCTTTTGATTGGAGTAAAGACAGTAAAAAAGTGGCTTATATTCGTTTTGATGAAAGCCAAGTTCCAGAATTTTCTATGTCTATTTTTAAGAAAGATTTATATCCAACTATAGAGACGTTTAAATATCCTAAAGCGGGAGAGAAAAATTCAGAAGTGTCGTTACATATTTATGATGTGGTTTCTAAAGGCACTCAAAAAGTAAATTTATCTCAGTATTCCGATTTTTATATCGCAAGAATGCAGTGGACTAATGAAGCTAATGTGCTCTCGGCTCAGGTGTTGAACCGTCATCAGGATAATTTAGATTTGTTGTTTATTGATGGAAATTCAGGAGTTACTAAAGTTGTCTTGAATGAAAAAGATAAAGCGTATGTTGACGTAACGGACAACTTGACTTTTTTGAAAGATAATAGTTTTATTTGGACCAGCGAAAAAGATGGTTTCAATCATGTTTATGTATATGATAAAACTGGAAAATTAAAAAATCAGGTGACTAAAGGCAACTGGGAGGTGACCAATTACTATGGTTTTGATGAAAAAACCAATACTGTTTATTACCAATCGGTAGAAAATGGTTCAATCAATCGAGATGTGTATAGAATCAATTTGAATGGAAAAGGTAAAGTGCGTTTATCTAAAGCTACAGGAACTAATTCGGCAACTTTTAGTCCGAATTTCCAGTATTTTATCAATACGTTTTCTAGCGCTTCACAACCTACTATGTACACGCTGAATGATGCTAAAACAGGAGCGCAAGTTCAAGTAATTGAGAAAAATGAAGCTTTAGTAGCTAAGTTAAAAGGATACAATTTACCTTCTAAAGAGTTTTTCGTGTTAAAAACAGCCAAAGGAATCGAGTTGAATGCTTGGATTTTAAAACCAAAAGATTTTGATGCTTCTAAAAAATATCCGGTTTTTATGTACCAATATTCAGGGCCAGGATCTCAACAAGTAAATAACGATTGGAATTCTAATGACGATTATTGGTTTCAAATGCTAGTACAACAAGGGTATATTGTAGCGTGTGTTGATGGTCGTGGTACAGGATTTAAAGGTGCTGCTTTTAAAAAAGTCACACAAAAAGAGTTAGGAAAATACGAAGTAGAAGATCAAATTGATGCTGCTAAAGTGATTGGAAATTATCCATATGTAGATAAAAATAGAATTGGAATTTGGGGTTGGAGTTATGGTGGATTTATGGCGTCTAATTGTATTTTGAAAGGCGCCGATGTTTTTAAAATGGCCATTGCAGTGGCTCCAGTAACTAACTGGAGGTTTTATGATAGCATTTACACGGAGCGTTATATGCAAACGCCACAAGAAAATGCAAGTGGTTATGATGAAAACTCTCCAATTAATCATGTGAATAAGTTAAAAGGGAAATATTTATTGATTCACGGTTCAGGAGATGATAATGTTCATGTTCAAAATTCTATGCAAATGATGGAAGCTTTGATTCAGGCCAACAAACAATTTGATTCTGAGATTTACCCGGATAAAAACCACGGAATTTATGGTGGTAAAACTAGAATTCAATTGTTTACTAAAATGACTAATTTCATCAAAGAAAATTTATAATATGACAAATACTAGTTTGCAACAAGAAACCATTTTTGGACATCCAAAAGGGTTATTTATTTTATTTTTCACCGAAATGTGGGAACGGTTTTCTTTCTATGGAATGAAGGCTTTATTAATATTCTACCTTACTAAATACCATCTTTTTTCAGATGATTCTGGAAATTTATTAATTGGAAGTTATGCTGCCTTAGTATATGCTGTGCCAGTTATTGGTGGTTTTATTGCCGACAAATATTTAGGATTTAGAAAAGCAATTATTTTTGGGGGTATTATGCTAGTATTGGGTCATTTAGGAATGGCTTATGAAGGAAATGCCGCTACACATTCTATGACGGGTGAAATCGTTAGGGATAATTTTGCTTTACAAGTATTTTACTTTTCATTGTCACTAATCATTGTAGGAGTTGGTTTTTTGAAAGCTAATATTTCATCTTTGGTTGGAGAGTTATATGTTAAAGGAGATTCAAAAAGAGATTCTGGATTTACTATTTTTTATATGGGAATTAATTTAGGGTCTTTCTTAGCCACAATTATTTGTGCTTGGTTGGGTGAAAATTTTGGTTGGAGTTATGGTTTTGGTGCTGCAGGTATTGGTATGTTTTTAGGTTTAATCACTTTTATTTCAGGCAAACGATTTTTAGAAGGAAAAGGAGAATCTCTTGTTCCTGAATTGCTGGCGAAAACTTCTTTTGGCATTAAAAATGAATGGTTAATTTATGGTGCAAGCGCTTTGTCGGCTTTCTTCTTTTGGCAAATGGTTCAAAGTCACGAAGCGGTTTCATGGATTTTAAAAATTGCAGGTGGTTTATCCTTTTTCTATATTGTATATTTTGCAGCTACCCAGCTTTCTGGAAAAGAAAGAGATCAATTAATTGCATTGACCATGCTAATTGTTTTTACCATAGTTTTTTGGGCTTTATTTGAACAAGCGTATACTTCTTTAAATTTATTTGCAGATAGAATATTAGATAGAAACGTACTTGGTTTTGAACTTACAGCAGGTCAGTTTTTGAGTTTTAACGCTTTGTTTATTATTCTTTTCGCACCATTTTTTGCTTGGCTTTGGGTTAAATTAGGAAAATACAATCCCAATACTGCCGTAAAATTTTCGATAGCATTAATTCTTGTAGGTTTAGGTTTTGGTTCCTTAGTTTTAGGAATCAATGTGTCAGATACGGGAAAAGTTGCTGCATTTTGGTTAATCTTAACCTATTTATTGCATACTTGTGGCGAGTTAAGCTTATCTCCTGTTGGGTTGTCTGCAGTAACTAAACTTTCGCCAGCGAAAATCGTTGGATTTATGATGGGTGTTTGGTTCTTGGCTACGGCAAGTTCTGAATTTATTGCCTCAGTTTTGGCTAATATAGCATCTATAGATACTTCTAATGGAGCAGCCCCCGATTTAAATTTAGCTAAACAAACCTATCTTAAGTTATTTGAATATCTTTTCTATACTGGAATTGGGTTTGGGTTATTTTTATTATTACTATCTCCAGTAATTAAAAAGTTAATGCATGGAGTAGATAAAGAATTAAATAATTAATATTATGTCTGAAAATTCAACGGATCAATTTTTTAAGAGTACAGTTTTAGGACATCCTTCGGGACTTTTTGTGCTATTTTTTACTGAAATGTGGGAACGCTTTTCGTTTTATGGAATGCGTGCTTTACTTGTCATGTTTTTTACATCAACAGTGGCTGAAGGTGGTTGGGATTGGACTAGAGAGCAAGCGATGGCAATTTTTGGATCCTATGTAGGTTTAGTGTATTTATCAACGATGCTTGGAGGCTATTTTGCTGATAAAATCATAGGGTATCGCTGGGCAGTAGTTATAGGCGCTTTATTAATGACTTTAGGACACGGCTCAATGGCATTGGAATCTCCTTTTTTTATCTATTTAGGATTAATTTTATTAGTTTTTGGGAATGGATTCTTTAAGCCTAATGTTGCGTCTATTGTTTCAGAAATGTATAAACATCGACCTGAAAAGAAAGATGGAGCCTATACTATTTTTTATATGGGTGTCAATTCAGGTGCTTTTTTTGGAATCGTTTTATGTGGCTACTTAGGTGAGCAAGTGGGGTGGAATTGGGGATTTGGTTTGGCTGGAATTTTTATGCTTTTTGGGTTAGTTCAATTTTGGCTTTCCCGCAATATCTTTGGCGATATCGGTTTAAAACCAGTTAAAAAAGAAGTAGCTTTAACGGATGAGAACAATGATATACTTAATCCTTTTTCGGTCTGGCAATTAGTATTAATTGCATTAATGACTATTTTAGGTTTGGTATGGATTATTTTTGAACCTGCAAAAATTATTACTGAGGGAGGAGTAGATCTATTCAATTTTGAAGTAATGGGTCTGACAGGAAATAATTTTACCATTCTTTTGGCTGTAGTTTTGTTTTTGTTTCTTTTGACATACAGACTTTTAACCTATTCTCAGATAACAAAGGAGAAAATGATAGCGGTTACCTTCTTCGCTTTTTTGACTATTTTCTTTTGGGCTATTTTTGAACAATCTCCAGGAACTTTAACTATTTTTGCTAATGATTATACGAATCGTATTTTAGAAGGAAATGCTGGAATTGTATTTATGATTGTCAATGCAGCAATTACTATAGTTCCGTTAGGAATAATTACTTGGGTTTTGTTATTATTATTCAAACAAACTTTTGCTAATTATGCAATGGCTAATATCGTTTTATTCTTAAGTTTTATTATTATTTGGGGAATTGCTTTTTGGATGTTAAACAAACAATTTTCAGGAAAAACGTTAGAAGTACCTGCATCATGGTTTGCCTCATTGAATTCACTTTATATTATTACATTGGCACCATTATTTTCTAAATGGTGGGAGAGTAAATACAATCCATCGGCCAATATGAAATATGCAATCGGAATGTCATTTTTAGCTGTAGGAATGATATGTGTTGCCATTGGAGCTGACGGAATAGCACCTGGTGCTAAAACAGCATCTGTTAATATGATTTATCTAATTTTAGTGTATTTATTCATTACTATGGCTGAGTTGTGTATTTCGCCTGTAGGTTTATCGTATGTGAGTAAATTAGTACCACCCAGAATGATTGGTATGATGTTTGGAATTTGGTACTTAGCTGTAGCGATTGGGATGAAAGGGGCTGCTAAATTTGGAGAAAACATTGATAAAATTGCCGATGAGAAAGGTTTAAGTTATTTCTTTTGGATGCTTGCCATAGTTTCTTTGGTTGTTGCTTTCATTTCGGTTGTAATGTCATCTGTGATTAAAAAGTTAATGCATGGTGTTCGTTAAAAAAATAATTTTAATTTTGTAATTCAAATACGATTTAGATGAAAAAAATAATTATTGCTTTAGTTTTTGTATTAGGTTCATTTTCTTTACAAGCACAAGAATTGTACTGGGAGACCAATGTTAATAAAGCGATCGAAGTTTCTAAGAAAACCAAAAAACCATTATTGTTGTTTTTCACAGGGAGTGATTGGTGTGGTTGGTGTATCCGTTTACAGAAAGAAGTTTTGAAAACACCAGAATTTGCCACTTGGGCAAAAGAGAATGTGGTATTGGTTGAGTTAGATTACCCTAGAGCAAAAGCTCAAACCAACGAAATCAAACAACAAAATGCACAGTTGCAACAGATTTTTCGAATTCAAGGCTATCCAACCGTATTTTTTAGCAACATACAAGAGTCGGCAGGAAAAATTAACTTTCAAGCCTTAGGAAATACAGGTTATGTAGCGGGTGGACCTAAAGCTTGGTTAGCAGTTGCTGATGGTATTTTAAAGAAAAAATAATTGCTTTAACGCAGTACATAAAATCCCTTTTCACTCGTAGCGTGGAAAGGGATTTTTTCTTTTATACAAGTTGCTTTCCAAATTTTTTGAAGTGATTTATAGTTAGTAGCATCGGCGATAACAATTTTAGGTTGTATGGATTCTAGAAGTCGTTCTAGATTGATTTTTGGGGATTGTGTAAGGACAACAATGTCGGGTTGGTGGTGTTTAGGATATACGCCAGTACTGTCTATGATAAAAATATGTTTCCCATTGAAAAATGCGGTGTTTTTTATTTTTTTGGCAGCAGCCAAATGACTAAAATTACCCACTAAATAAGATTGTACAATCGCATTTGTTTTTTCTTTATGCAAAAGACTGTCGTTAGTGTATAGGGTAACTTCTTTGCCATAACGTTCAGTAATCAAAGTGCTTTTTCTCGAGTTAAAGACCAACCATTCTTTTTGATGTTCAATGTACCATTTATTTTGAATTAAGGCGATTTGTAAGAGCATAACCGAAACAAATACGGCGACTAAACGGTCAAAGTTGGACTTCTTTAACCAAAGAATTGTACAAAAAATAAAGGTATAACTACTGAGTAGAAATGCTAGGGTATAAGGGATGTCTTTTATAATAAATTGTTCGGCAGTTGCGATATAGTGAATAATTGTATCTACACTAAGTAGACTCCATTCTAATATTTTGGATAAAAATAAAGGGCATAGATTGAAAAAAGCCAATACCATTACTACTGCGCCCATTGTCATAATGACTCCTGTTAATGGAATGATGATTAAATTGGTAATAAAAAACAATCCTGGGAATTGATGGAAATAAAACAAACTCAAAGGCAGGGTTCCAATTTGTGCGGCAAAAGAAACGCTGAGAATGTCCCAGATGTATTTTGAAATTTTATTTTTTGGTACCCAAATATTGGATAATACAGGATGAAACCATAAGATAAAAAACAAGGCGATATAGCTCAATTGAAATCCTACATCAAAAAGAAACGCGGGTTGAATCAATAGAATTAGGAATATAGAAACCAATAAGGTATGGTATATATTCACACTTCGCCTAAGGTGTTGACCTATGGCCACGAAAGAAAACATAGTTACAGAACGTACAACCGAAGGAGCTAAACCCGCTAATATCCCAAAGAACCAAAGTGAGCATAAAATAATAATCAGCTTAAATAAAGAACCTTTTCGATGATTTGGAATTGGTTTAAGAAGAAAGGTCACAAATAGTAAAATAAATCCAATATGTAAGCCTGAAACGGATAAGATATGTACGGCTCCAGCATATTGATAGTCTTTGCTAATTTCAGGGTCAATGTCTTGTTGCTGACCAAGTAGTAACGCAATGGCAACATTCAGTTCTGTGGAGTTAAAGCCGTCTTTTTTTAAATTATGAATGATAGTGTTTCGAATTTGGGCAGTATAATACCAAATGTTTTTTTCAATTTGATTACTTTGTTTAATCTCGCTTTCATCGGCATACAATTGCCCATAGATTTGTTTGTTTCTTAAGTAATTTCCATAATCAAATTGATTAGGATTTTTAGGAACAGATAGAGTATTTAAATTTTCTTGAATTTGGAGCCGGTTGCCAATGACAAACGAATGTGAAAGACTATCTTTTTTGATATGAAGAAGTACTTTTCCTGAATAGGGAGTTTGGTCAATTTGTTGAAGTAGTCCAATATATTGTTGACTAAAAGTATTGCTTTTCAATTTTTCGTTCAATACTAACGTAAAAGTATGGGGCTTTTCAAAGATAGTAGGACAGTGTGCATAATGATTTTTTTGGTACGTATCTGTATGGATAGTTTGTGTGCTTAACCCGATAGTAAAGGCAACTAGATAAACCCCAATACCAAAAAAAGGAAAGGCTTTATTTTGTTTAAGGCACCAATAATAAACACCACCCAAACTAAGAGTAGTAAGGAAGAGGGACAAAAAAACAAGATTGGGACTTGGTTGACAATAATAAGCAAACACAATACCTATACTAAAAACCAATGTAACTCTTGCTAGGGGGAATTGCAAAACTTTCATGTTACTAAAATACAAAATTTTAAAAACGAAATGGATAAAAATAAAAAAGCTTCCAATCTTCAAAAGACTGGAAGCTTTGTAATCTTAATTTTTAAAAATTATTTCAAATCCGCCACAATCAATTGTGCTGTTTTTTGACTAGCGCCTTTGCCTCCTAGTTTTTGTTCTAATTGGTTGTATTGCGCTAATAGCTTAGCACGGTGCTTATCTTCTAGAATTGTTGTTAATTCTTCTTTGATGCGTTGGCTAGTACAATCGTCTTGAATTAATTCGGTTACCACTTCTTGATCCATAATTAAATTTACCAAGGAGATGTATTTCAACGTGATGATGCGTTTGGCAATTTGGTACGAAGCCCAACTTCCTTTGTAACACACTACTTCGGGAACTTTAAAAAGAGCCGTTTCTAATGTAGCAGTTCCAGAGGTCACTAAAGCAGCTGTTGCATTTTGCAACAATGCGTACGTTTTATTTGAAATGAATTTGATGTTATTGTTGGTAATGAATTTTTTGTAAAAGGAAAATTCTTGACTTGGCGCGCCTGCAATAACAAATTGGTAATCTGGAAAATCTTGCACTATGCTCAGCATTAATGAGAGCATTTTAGTGATTTCCTGTTTTCGGCTACCCGGCAAAATAGCAATGATGGGTAGATCGTTCAGATGGTTTTCTTTTCTAAAAATAGCTCCATCTACTTGTGGTTGGTTCTGTATCGCATCAATCAAAGGGTGACCTACAAAGTGTACAAGATAGTGGTGCTTGTTTTCGTAAAATTCTTTTTCAAAAGGTAGAATAACATACATTTGATCCACGTCGTGCTTGATGTCTGTAATTCTATTTTCTTTCCAAGCCCAAATTTGAGGTGAGATATAGTAATGTGTTTTGAAACCTAGATTTTTTGCCCATTTAGCAATTCGGAGGTTGAAGCCAGGATAGTCAATAAAAATAAGTACATCGGGTTTAAAAGCAAGAATATCGGTTTTACAAAAGGCAATATTTTTGAGTATAGTTTTTAGATTAAATAATACTTCAATAAATCCCATAAAAGCAAGGTCTTTGTAATGTTTTACTAAAGTTCCTCCAGCAGCTTGCATCAAATTGCCTCCCCAAAAACGGATGTCGGCATTAGGGTCTTCTTGGTATAAGGCTTTCATTAAGTTTGATCCGTGTAAATCACCCGATGCTTCACCTGCTATGATGTAATATTTCATGTTAGTTCATTTTTTTGAAAGTTTATACAAACAAAGTAATTATAGTGAGTACGATAACTGCCAAAATTACGCCACGCGCCATGAACTCTTTGTAGTATTTTAGCAAAGCCCAAAAAACGATTAAATCTAAGATGGTTCCTATTGTGATAATTTTGCCTAATTTCCCTTCGCCTTGTAATAATTCCATTCCGGTAACAAAGGTATAATTAGTGAACAAGCGAATGAAAAGAAAGCATCCCAATAAGGAAGTAACCATTCCAATGATGAATCCAAATAATATGTCGGTTTTGTTTTTCAAGTGACTATCAATTAACTATTACAGGTATAAAAATAATAAACAAAGAAAAACAAAAAATACCAACTTCAATCATTTAATCTTTGTCAAAAAGAACAATTTTATATCTTTAACAAAAAATTATGTAAGCCTTATAATTGTTAGTATAATTTTTACTGTAATTTAGACAAAAAACTTGATGAATACTATTATTTCCTTTATGAAAAGAAACTATAAAATACTCTTAGTTGTTGCTTTTTTGTCATTGACTTTATTTGCTTTTAAGCTAAATACTGTCAATGCTTCTGATCCAGAAAAAGATAAACTCTTGATTGAATTATTGACTTTTGTTCTTGAGAAAGGGCATTATAGTCCAGCTACAATGGATGATGAATTTTCAAAAGGAGTTTATAAAGATTATATCGAAGCTTTAGATCCTTCTAAACGATTTTTTTTGCAATCAGACATTGATGAATTTTCGAAGTACGAATTAGAATTGGATAATCAAATTCAGAACAAAGATTTGACTTTTTTCGACTTGACTTATACTCGATTGTTACAACGTATAGAAGAAAGTAAGACCATTTATAAATCTATTTTAGGTAAGCCATTTGATTATAAAGTGGACGAATCTTTTAATACGGATTATGAGAAAATGCCCTATGCTAAAAATGCCGCTGAACTGAATGAAAGATGGCGTAAACAAATTAAATTGTCTGCCCTGTCTTCGTTAGTAGATCGTTTAGAAATTCAGGAAAACAATGGTAAGGTAGATAAAGAGTTAAAAGAAGCAGCGGCTCCTGTTAATTCAGAAAATGTATTTCAAGATGCTGATAATCAAACTAAAAAAGAATCTGTTGCTGATGCAGGAAAGCTAAAGTCTTTTGAGGAACTAGAGAAAGAAACTAGAGAAAGTTCTTTAAAATCATTAGATGAGTATTTTGGTTTTATCAAAGATTTGGATAGAAATGATTATTTCTCTGTATATTTAAATACAATCACAGGGCGTTTTGATCCACATACCAATTACTTGGCTCCTGAAGAAAAAGAGCGATTTGATGTTAGTATAAGTGGTAAATTAGAAGGGATAGGTGCTCGTTTACAAAAGAAAAATGACTATACAGAAATCTCTGAATTGATTTCAGGAGGACCTGCTTGGAGAGGAAAACAATTAGAGGCAGGGGATGTGGTTATTAAGGTAGGACAAGGGAATCAACAACCAGTTGATGTAGTTGGGATGCGCCTGGATGATGTAGTAAAGAAAATTAAAGGACCAAAAGGAACAGAAGTACGTCTAACCGTTAAAAAAGTAGACGGAACTATTAAAGTAATCTCGATTATCAGAGATATTGTTGAGATTGAAGAAACCTATGCTAAATCAAGTGTTGTAGAAAAAAATGGTTTGAAGTACGGGGTAATTTATTTACCAAAATTTTATATTGACTTTGAAAATAGAGATGGTAGAGATGCGGGTAAAGATATTGCTTTAGAAGTATCTCGATTAAAAAAAGAAGGTGTTAGCGGAATTGTATTGGACGTTCGTGATGATGGAGGAGGATCTTTGTCAACAGTTGTAGATATTGCAGGATTGTTTATAGAGGAAGGACCTATTGTTCAAATTAAATCATCTGGAAGAAGAAAAGAGGTACTATATGATCGTGATAAGAAAATAGAATGGGATGGTCCGTTGGTAATTATGGTCAATAGTTTTTCAGCTTCGGCTTCTGAGATTTTAGCAGCTGCAATCCAAGATTACAAACGAGGGATTATCATTGGTAGTAAACAAACATACGGAAAAGGAACGGTACAAAATGTAATTGATTTGAATCAATTTGTACGTAGTAGTTCAATGGGAGATTTAGGAGCATTAAAAACTACGACTCAAAAATTTTATAGAATCAATGGAGGGTCAACCCAGTTAGAAGGGGTGAGTAGTGATGTAGTAATGCCAGACCGATATGCTTATTTGAAAATGGGAGAACGAGATGTTCATAATGCCATGCCTTGGGATAAGATTGATCCAGCGCAATATAGTGTTTGGACAAATACTAAAAACTTTAATCAAGCCATTGTAAATAGTAAAAACAGAATTGCTCAAAATACTCAATTTCAATTGGTAGAAGACAATGCCAAATGGATTGATAGTCGTAGTGAAGATTACGTATATAGCTTGAATATTGATAAATTCAAATTGGCTCAAAAACAAATTGAAGAGAAAGCAAAAAAGTACAAGCCACTTCAGAATTATAAAAATAATCTTAAGTTTAGTTCTTTGCCATACGAAACAGAAATAATGTCTAAAGATAGTGCTTTGAAAGAAAAAAGAGATCGTTGGCATGAATCCTTGTCTAAAGATATTTATGTGGAAGAAGCCTTAAATGTATTGGATGATTTGCAATCAAAGCCAGTAGCTAAAAAACCTATAGTTGCAAAATTAAAAAGTGGGAAACAAGTGAAGTCCTAATAATTTGTAAAAAATAAAAAAAAGCCTCTAAAATTAGAGGCTTTTTTTTTACCATTCGTTTACTTTATTAGCATCCATTTTTAAAAATATGAATAAGAGTATAGTAAATCCCCATAATCCAGAACCTCCGTACGAAAAGAAAGGAAGGGGAACCCCAATAGTCGGAAAAATACCTACTACCATGGCAATATTTACAAAAAAATGGATAAATAATATTGCCGCTACACAATAACCGTATACACGGCTGAATTTTGTTTTTTGTCTTTCGGCTAGATAGATAATTCGAAGAAATAAGGTAACAAAAAGTACAATTACTATCAATGAGCCTATAAATCCCCATTCTTCTCCAACAGTGGTAAATATGTAATCGGTGTGTTGTTCTGGAACGAATCCTCCCTTAGTTTGCGTTCCTTCTAAAAAACCTTTTCCAAAAAAGCCTCCGGATCCAATTGCAATCTCAGATTGGTTGGTATTATATCCAATACCTTTCATGTCAACAGTTTTTCCTAATAAGATATTAAAACGATCTCTGTGGTGTTGTTTGAAAACATGGGTGAATACATAATTCACAGACAACACAAACCCAGAAATAAGAGTAAAAAGAATACCGCTCATTACGATATTTCTATCTGCTAATCTGGATTTGTAATACACAAAAACAATAACCAATAAGGCGAGTAGAATTACATATTGAGGTTGTAAAATTAGAGTTAGTACAAATAAAAGAATTGCAGAAAATCCTGTCCAAATGTACCAAGATGGTAGTCCTTCACGGTATAAAACTAAAAAGAAAGCACTGTAAATCAATGCGCTTCCAGGGTCAGGTTGTGGTAAAATCAATAAGACAGGCAGGAATACGATGGCTAATGCTTGAATTTGTCGATTAGTATATTTAAGATTAATTTGTGTATCGCTTAGATATTTAGCTAAGGCTAAAGCTGTTGCTGCTTTTGCAAATTCAGATGGTTGTAGTGTAAAGCTACCAAATCCGTACCAACAACGTTGTCCTGCGATGGTTTTACCAACAGCAAATAATCCTATTAAAGAAAGTAATGAAATTCCAAAAATAATAGAAGCGTATTTTTCGTAAAATTTTCCTTCTACAAAAAGAACAATAAAAATTAAAGGAATGGTTAGTGCAATGAAAATAAATTGCTTGTCTGAAGTACCTTCCATTGAGGATAAGGACGAAGAATAAATATTTAGCCAGCCCAAAAACACTAATACACAATAAATAATAACGCATATCCAGTCGAGATTATTTGAAATGCTTTGATTTTTCATAGTTTAATGAATCATTTTTTGTTGGACTTAATAGTGTCTTTTTTTACTTTCGGAACTATTGTTTTGTTCCCTGCAATAGAATCTTGTCTTTTCATCTCTAGTTTTACTGCTTCAGAAAGGCCTCCTAATTTAGCATATTGTCCTTGTAAACTTTTATTTAAAATACGTGTTTCTAAATCAGTTCTTGTAATTTTTTTTCTAAGATATTTTTCTATCATTAATGTTGCAATAGGACCAGCTATGGTTGCTCCAAATCCTCCATTTTCTACCATTACAGCTATGGCAATTTTTGGATTGTTTTTAGGTGCAAAAGCAACAAATATGGAATGGTCTTCAAGTTGTGTTCTTTTTCCATTTATTTTGGCAAAATTTTCAGCGGTTCCTGTTTTTCCACAAATATCAATACCTTCTGCTTTTAAGAAATAAGCCGTTCCAAAATTATACACATCGAATAAACCATCTATGATTGGTTTAAAATAGCGTTTATTAATAGTAGTGACATGTTTGGTAGTAAATTTAGGATCAATACGTTGTCCCTTTATTTTTTTAATAATATGAGGGGTGTAATAATACCCTTGATTGGCTATAGTTGCCATCATATTAGCCAATTGAATAGGCGTCATAAGTACCTCCCCTTGTCCGATTGCATTAGACACAATTGCAGTACTTCTCCATCCACCATTAGGATAAATTCGTTTGTATGTTTTTGAAGTAGGGATATTTCCTCGTCTTCCAGTTGGTAAATCATATCCCATAAATTGGCCTAGACCAAAACTTTTAACATGTTTGCTCCAAACATCAACAGCATAAGAAGGTTGCACATATTTGTTGATAGTCTTCATATAGGCTGTGCCAAAGAAGGCATTACATGACTCGTAAATTCCACGATGTAATTGTAGCATTCCTCCATGACAATGGCATCTCATAAAACGACCTCTAGCATAGCTGAAACCATGATGACAAGGAACACTTGTCTGTTCATTAATTACACCTTCTTGCAAAGCAACAAGACCGGTCATTAATTTAAAAGGAGATCCTGGAGGGTATTCAGCCAAAAGTCCTCTATCGTAAAGTGGTTTGGCAATAGAATCTTTATACAGCATCGTGTAGTTTTTTGATCTTTGTCTTCCAACGAGAATGGCAGGATCGTACGAAGGAGCAGTTACTAATGATAATATTTCACCTGTTTTAGGTTCTATGGCAACAATACCGCCTCGTTTATTAATCATTAATTCTTCGCCATATTTTTGTAATTCAGCATCAATAGTTAAGTTAATGTCTTTTCCTTGAACGGCTACGGTATCGTATTTTCCTTCTTTGAAAGAACCTATTTCCCTGTTGTATTTATCTTTTTGAATGTATTTTACACCTTTAATTCCTCGTAAAATTTCTTCATAGCTTTCTTCTACGCCTTGTCTTCCAATTAAATCACCACTATTATAGTAAGGGTTTTTGGCAATTAGATTTTCGTTCACTTGTGTGATAAAACCAAATACATTGGCTCCAAAATTAACTTCATAATCTCGTAATGATCTTTTTTGAAAATAAAATCCTTGAAATTTTCTAATTTTCTCCTGAAAAGCTGCAAATTCTATTTTATTTAATTGCGATAAGAAAACAGAAGGTAGTCGTGGGCTATATACTTTTGCTTTTTCGATTTTTTTAAGAAACTCTTCTTTTGTAATATTTAATAATTGGCAAAATTCTATAGTATCTAAATTTTTAACCTCCCTAGGAATAACCATGATATCATAAGAGGCTTGATTAGAAACTAATAGTTTACCATTTCTATCATAAATATAACCTCTTTCTGGATAGTCATATTTAATTTTAATAGCATTGTTATCTGATTTTAATTTAAATGAGTCATCGATAACTTGTAGATAAAATATCCGTAATACCAGCAATGATGCTGCAACAATAATCAGGGTAGGCAGCAAAACTTTTCTCATCTTTTATTGGGCTTAATTAAGTATATGATGACAATACAAATGATAATTGTTAGGATACTACTAAGCAGAGTTCGTAGTAAAATGTCCCAAAATAGGGTAAATTCAAATGCTTCTAATATGAATAATATCAAATGGTGTAGAAGGACTGATACTAAGATGAAAGAGAATCGTTCTGGGGTTAGAACATCATTTAGTTTTATGGTTTGGTATTCGTAACTTACCCCAAAGGCAAATTTGAATATAGCAGGTCTAAAGTAGGCTAATGATAAACAAGCAGTTGTGTGTATTCCTCCAGAATTGCTAAACATGTCTAGTATCAATCCTAATAAAAAACTTGTTACTAGTAAACCAGATTTATTGCCGTTTACAGGGTATAGAATAATAAATAAAACGTAAGGGAACGGACTAATAAATCCAAAGAGGTTGATGTTATTAAAAACAATAACTTGTATGGTAAGTAAAATGAAAAATCTGAAAATGTTGAAAAATAAACTACTATTCATCTTCTTCTCGTTTTTCTAGATTCATAATTTCTTGACGATCTTTACCTTTTATGATATACACATGACCTAAATTAGTCATGTCATTAAATAGTTTAACGTCTAATGTGTAATAATTGGTTTCGTTATCAATATATACTTTATCAATGGTTCCAATATTAATATTTTCAGGAAAGATTACAGATTGTCCACCTGTTACAATTGTATCTCCTTTTCTAACAGAGGCTAATCGAGGTACATCTATTAATTGTACAAATCCAGTACTTTTACCATTCCAAATTAATGAGCCAAAATGATTCGATTTTTTGATCTTGGCATTAATTTGTGATTTCTTATTTAAAATACTAATTACGGTTGCATAATGTGGCGAAGTATTATCTACAATCCCTACAATCCCTAAGCTATTAATAACTCCCATGTCAGGTTTTACCCCTTGTAATTCTCCAGAATTAAGAGTGAGGTAGTTTTCGTATACATTATAGGAATTGTGTATTACTTTAGAAACAATAATATCGTTTGGTTTGACACCTTTAATACTATCTAATTTTCTGACAGCTGTGGTGTCTTTTTTGTTAAATAATAAACTTTTAAGAGTTGCATTCTCCTGAGCTAAAGCTTCATTTTGAGAACGCAAGCTGAGGTATTCATCAAATTCGTTTAGTTGTTCATAAACTCCACCGCTTAGAAAATTAGCAGAACTAATTACTTTACTTCTGTGAAAAGAATGCGATTGAATGGTTAGTGTCAATGAAATACCCAAAAGCAGCAAAAACAGTAAGCGATTACTGTTTTTAAAAATAAAATTAAATATTTGCTGCATTTTTTAATGTATTATGAGTGACTCTCTGGATATGTTTAACACTATTTGATTAAGATGCTTTTGAATCTATTGATGCTTTTAAGCGCCATGCCAGTACCTCTCACTACTGCTCTTAATGGATCTTCTGCAATGTAAACAGGTAAGTCAGTTTTTAATGAAATTCGTTTGTCAAGACCTCTCAACATAGATCCTCCTCCGGCAAGATAAATACCGGTATTATAGATATCTGCAGCTAACTCAGGTGGTGTTTGAGAAAGCGTTTCCATGATAGCATCCTCAATACGTTGAATAGACTTATCTAAAGCTTTAGCAATTTCTCGGTAAGATACTTCTACTTGTTTAGGTTTACCGGTTAATAAATCACGGCCTTGGACTGACATATCATCTGGTGGTGTTTCTAAATCTTCTATTGCTGCTCCAATTTGAATTTTGATTTTTTCGGCAGAACTCTCTCCTACAAATAAATTGTGTTGCGTACGCATGTAATAAATGATGTCATTTGTAAATACATCACCGGCAATTTTAACCGATTTGTCGCAAACAATACCGCCAAGAGCAATTACAGCAATTTCAGTAGTACCTCCACCAATATCTACAATCATGTTTCCTTTAGGTTGCATAATATCAATCCCAATACCAATTGCAGCTGCCATTGGTTCATGAATAAGATAGACTTCTTTTCCATTAACTCGTTCACAAGACTCTTTTACGGCTCTCATTTCCACTTCGGTAATTCCTGAAGGGATACAAACTACCATTCGCAAAGCAGGAGTAAACATTTTTTTCTTTAAAGCAGGAATACTTTTAATAAACATATTAATCATTTTCTCTGATGCATCAAAGTCTGCAATTACTCCATCTTTCAATGGTCGAATTGTTTTAATGTTTTCGTGTGTTTTTCCTTGCATCATGTTGGCTTCTTTACCAACAGCGATGATCTTACCAGAAATTCTATCTCTAGCAACAATAGAAGGGCTATCAATAACAACTTTGTCGTTGTGAATTATTAATGTGTTTGCGGTACCAAGGTCAATTGCAATATCCTCGGTCATGAAATCAAAAAATCCCATAAGCTTGAGCGGGGTTTAAAATTTTAAAAATATCTAACAAGCAAAGTTAAACAAATTAATGTTTAAAATGACGTGTTCCTGTAAATACCATTGCTAATTTATTTTCATTACAATAATCAATACTTAATTGGTCTTTAATAGATCCTCCTGGTTGAATTACAGCAGTGATTCCAGCTTTCTTTGCTAGCTCTACACAATCAGGAAAAGGAAAAAAAGCATCACTAGCCATAGAGGCACCGTTAAGATCAAATCCAAAAGCATTAGCTTTGTCTACAGCCTGTATTAAGGCATCAACTCTTGATGTTTGACCAGTTCCAGACGAAATAAGAGTACCGTTTTTTGCAAAAACAATAGTGTTTGATTTTGTGTTTTTACAAATTTTCGACGCAAAAATTAGATCTTCAATTTCTTGGGCAGTCGGAGCCGTTGTTGTTACTGTTTTTAAATCATCTTTAGAGTCGGTAATGTTGTTTCTGTCTTGAATTAAGATTCCGTTTAAACAAGTGCGTACCTGTTTTTGTGGTAATTCAACTTCGTTTTGAATTAATATAATTCTATTTTTCTTCTCTTCTAAAATAGTGATGGCTTCTGGATCAAATCCTGGAGCAATAACTACTTCGCAGAAGAGTTTGTTAATTTCACTAGCTGTAGCGAGGTCAATTTTTGTATTAGCAATTAAAACTCCTCCAAAGGCTGAAGTAGGATCGCATGCTAAGGCAGCTAAATAGGCTTCGCTAATTGTTTTTCTAGTCGCCAATCCGCAAGCATTATTGTGTTTAAGAATGGCAAATGTTGGCCCATCATTTTTAAATTCGTTAATTAAGTTAACGGCAGCATCTACATCAAGAAGGTTGTTGTATGATAATTCTTTACCATGTACTTTATTGAACATTTTATCAAATTCACCAAAGAAAAATCCTTTTTGATGAGGATTTTCACCATAGCGTAATACTTGCCCATTAGCAATACTTTCTTTGTAAATTGTTTCGTCAGTATTAAAGTATTTGAAAATAGCTCCGTCATAATGTGAAGAAACATGGAATGCTTTGGTTGCTAACAATTTTCTATCTTCTAATGTGCTAGCCCCATTTTGGCTGGTAATCATTTCTAAAAACAAACCATAATCTTCTACAGAAGCTACAATTGCAGTATCTTTGAAATTTTTTGCAGCGGCACGAATTAAAGAGATTCCGCCGATATCGATTTTTTCAATAATATCAGCTTCACTAGCTCCTGAAGCCACAGTTTTTTCAAAAGGATACAAATCAACAATCACTAAATCTATTTGAGGAATATCATATTCCTTCATTTGTTGTACATCGCTTTCATTGTCTTGACGGTTTAATATTCCTCCAAAAACTTTTGGGTGTAGTGTTTTAACTCTACCTCCAAGAATAGATGGGTAAGAAGTTACATCTTCAACAGGAATAACAGGAATTCCTAGGTTTTTGATAAATTCTTCAGTCCCTCCTGTAGAATAAAGTGTTACATTTTGAGAATGCAATTTTTTAACAATTGGTTCAAGACCGTCTTTTGAAAATACCGAAATTAATGCAGATTGAATTGATTTAGTTGTGCTCATGTGTAGTTAAAAATTTTAAAGTGCAAAAATAGTTTTTTTTTGATTATAATGTTAATTCTAAAGCCGTAACATTTGTATAAAAGTGAAGTCTTATAGTTGGATTTTTTTTATTAGGTTTTTGAATAAAATTTGTTCAATTTTACATTGATACAAAAGGGAAATAGTATGTTGTTATATTTTCGATTATTAAAAGAAAGTTTTGGTTTTGCAATGAATGCCTTGCGAAACAATAAACTTAGGACTTTGCTTTCTTTGTTGGGAGTTACCATTGGTATTTTTTCTATCATTGCAGTACTTGCTGCGGTAGATTCATTGGACAAAAAAATCAAAAAAGACTTGAGTAGTTTAGATAAAAACACCATTTATCTAATGCGATTTTCTTTTGGACCATCTGAAATACCTCAATGGAAAAGAGAACAATTTCCGGATGTGAAATATGACGAATATGAATATTTAAAAAATTCAATGAATGATTTAGATCAGATGGGATTCCAGCTTTTTGTTAAAAGCGAATCTATAAAATACCAATCGGCCTCTGTGAGTGATGTAAATATTGTACCTGTTTCACATGAGTTTATAGATATTGAAGGTTTGGAATTTGATGAAGGTCGATTTTATAATGAATCAGAATCTAATTCAGGTGCAGCAGTAATTGTTTTAGGAAATGAAATTGCTCATAATCTTTTTGAAGATAGCAATCCTATAGGAAAAGAGGTTAGGTTGTATGGTCAGCGATTTTCAGTTATAGGGGTCCTTAAAAAACAAGGGGCAGGGATTTTTGGCGACAGTAATGATACTTCTGCTTTTGTTCCGGTTAATTTTTTAAGGAGAATGTATGGGGATAATAATGATACAATGACTCCAGTAATTTTAGTTAAGCCTCAGAAAGGGGTTGATATGGCTGCGTTCAAAGCTGAACTAGGTCAAAAATTGAGGAATTATCGCGGAATGAAAACAGATGAAATGGACAATTTCTTCATTAATGTTTTGTCTGGATTTACGGACTTAATAGACGGTATAGTTGGTCAGATGAATTTGGTAGGTTGGATAATCAGTGGGTTTTCGTTATTAGTTGGAGGATTTGGAATTGCTAATATAATGTTTGTTTCAGTTAAAGAAAGAACTAATTTAATTGGAATTCAAAAGTCACTGGGTGCAAAAAATAAGTTTATTTTGTTACAGTTTTTATTTGAAGCAATTATTCTTTCTGTTATTGGGGGAGTGGTTGGATTGTTTTTGGTTTGGATTATTTCGTTAGTATTAACTAAAGTGTTAGAATTTGAATTTGTTCTGAGTATGGGTAATGTGCTATTGGGTACTGGATTAGCGGCTTTGATAGGTTTAATTTCTGGTATTTTGCCTGCTATTACAGCCTCCAAATTAGATCCTGTAGAAGCTATCAGAACAGGAATGTAATTGGTGAAATTAGATAAAAAAATCCCGAATTATTTCGGGATTTTTTTATCTAATTTCGTTGTTTTGAATTAAATCAATATACAGATTAATTTTGTCTTTCAATTCTTTCCTTGGTGTAATAAAATCCAAGAAACCATGTTCTAAAAGAAACTCTGCTGTTTGAAAACCTTCAGGTAAATCTTTTCCTGTAGTATCTCTAACGACACGTGGTCCCGCAAATCCGATTAAAGCGCCAGGTTCAGAGATATTAATGTCTCCCAGCATAGCATAAGACGCAGTAGTTCCTCCTGTTGTTGGGTCGGTACAAAGTGAAATATAAGGTAGTTTTGCTTCGGCTAATTGAACTAATTTCACAGAAGTTTTTGCTAATTGCATTAGAGAAAATGCTGCTTCCATCATGCGAGCTCCTCCTGATTTCGAAATCATTACAAAAGGTATTTTATGTTTGATGGCATGGTCAATCCCTCGAACAATTTTTTCGCCTACAACACCCCCAATTGATCCTCCAATGAAAGCAAAGTCCATACAACAAACAACTAAGTCTTTTCCTTTAGATTTTCCTACTCCTGTACGAACAGCATCGTTTAACTTGGTTTTTGTAGTAACATCTTTAAGACGATCCGAATATTTTTTGGTGTCAACAAAATGTAAAGAATCTTTTGAAGTCATATTTTTATCCAATTCAATATATTCATTGTTATCGAATAAAATTTCAAAATAAGTATCACTTCCAATTCTAACATGAAAATCATCTTCTGGACTTACGTATAAGTTACGTGCTAATTCCTCTGCATCAATAATTTTTCCTGTAGGAGATTTATACCAAAGACCTTTTGGGATATCCATTTTTTCTTCGGTAGGAGTTGTAATTCCTTTTTCTTGTCTTTTAAACCAAGCCATATTGTTAGTATTAATATTAATAATTGCGAATTGCAAATAGTATGCAATTCGCAATTTTTTATAATGTATTTACATTGTTTAAGTCTGCAAATGCCTGTTCTAGCCTAGTATTGAATGTAACTTCACTTTCACGAACCCATCTTCTCGGATCGTAGTATTTCTTGTTAGGAATATCAGCACCTTCAGGGTTACCAATTTGTGATTTTAAGTAATCAATATTTTTGATCATATAATCACGAATTCCTTCAGTATAAGCAAATTGTAAATCAGTATCAATGTTCATTTTAACTACTCCATATCCAATAGCTTCTCTAATTTCCTCTAAAGTAGAACCAGAACCACCATGGAATACAAAATCAACTGGGTTTGAACCTGTGTTGAATTTGTTTTGAACGAAATCTTGCGAGTTTTTCAAGATTTTTGGAGTTAATTTTACGTTTCCTGGTTTGTAAACACCATGTACATTTCCAAAAGCAGCAGCAATAGTAAATTTAGGACTTACTTTTGATAATTCTTCGTAAGCATAGGCTACTTCCTCAGGTTGAGTATATAATTTTGAGCTGTCAACATCAGAATTGTCAACACCGTCTTCTTCACCACCAGTGATTCCTAATTCGATCTCCAAAGTCATTCCCATTTTACTCATACGAGCTAAATATTCTTTGCAGATTTCAATATTTTCTTCGATTGGTTCTTCTGATAAGTCAATCATGTGGGAAGAAAAGAGAGGTTTTCCCGTTGCTGCAAAGTGTTTTTCTGATGCGTCTAATAAACCGTCAATCCAAGGCAATAATTTTTTTGCACAGTGATCAGTATGTAAAATAACAGTTGCTCCATAAGCTTCTGCTAATGTATGAATATGAAGTGCTCCGGCAATTCCTCCAGCAATAGCTGCTTTTTCGCCAGTATTAGATAATCCTTTTCCTGCGTTAAATTGTGCCCCCCCATTAGAAAACTGAATAATAACAGGCGCCTTTAATTTAGCAGCTGTTTCAAGAACTCCATTGATAGTGCTTGATCCAGTAACGTTTACTGCAGGTAATGCAAATCCTTTTTCTTTTGCATAGTTGAAAATTTCCTGAACCTGATCTCCCGTAGCTACGCCTGGTTTGATGTTGTGTGTCATTTTAATTTTATTTAGTTGTTTTTAGTTTTTAGTTCGCAAAAATAAGAATTAATTAGCATTAGAAAGGATAATTGATTCCAAAATTTAATACGGAACGTGTAAAATTAAAATCTTTTAACCATCTACTTCCCATTTCATAAGCTGGGTTATAGGTTTTGAATCCTAAATCTAATCTGAATACAAAAAGTCCTAAATCATATCGTAAACCAAATCCTGAGCCTAAGGCTATATTTTGTAAATCTTTTATTTTGGAAAACTTAGCTTTGTTATCTTTTGTATTGTCTAATACATTCCAAATATTACCTGCATCAGCGAATAAAGCTCCTTTTAAGCTACCTAATACTTTAAAACGAAATTCACTACTCAAGGCAATTTTCATATTGGCTTCATTAAAGTCATTTGTTCCTCCAGTACTTCCAGGTCCTAAATTATAAGGTTGCCATGCTCTATTATCATTTGATCCTCCAGAATAATAACTTCTTGAAAAGGGAACGTCATTTGAATTTCCAAAAGGTATTGCAATTCCCAAAAAGCTTCGAACTGCAATTACTTTTTCCCTTGATAAATCCCAAAGTTTGATAAAATCAAATTCCGTTTTAACGTATTCAGAATATTCTAAATTAAAAATTTTATAGCGGTTATTTGATGTTTTATTAAGGTTTGTTACATTAGCAAATAATGATAAAACGGAACCGGCGGATTCGATTTTTGTTTTGAAAAGGAAGAAATTTTTATCGGATAAATCTTTTTTATTTGTTTTTGTAAAACTAAAGCTAGTAGCCAATATAAAATCATTTTCGGTCAATCGAATGCGTCTTTCTTCAATACTTTTTATAGTAGTGTAATCTGTTGGAGAGATAGGTAGTATAGCATTTGTTCCAATTGCATCTTGAATAAATCCATTAGTTCCGTTTTCAATAATTAAATTATTATTTGTGTCAAAATAGTTCGGATTTACATTGTAATTAGGATTTTGTGCTAGATTATTTAAGATTCTGTAGGATGAACTATATACATTAAAATAATTTTTAGGGTTTAGATTTCTTACAAACTGAGCGTTAAACAAATCCAATCGGGTGGTATTATTTTTTTTAGGCGTCCAATTGTAGCTTATTGATCCAGAAAAATTTTCTTTGTCTAGGCCAATATTTTTTTGTATTGAAAATCCAGTTGTAAGGAGGGTAGAAGGAATCATACTCTTAGGAATGATTCTTTCGGTAGAAAAAGGCAATACAATTCGAGGGAAATGAAGTTTTAAATCTAGACCATATTCTGAAGCATTGAAGAAAATGTTGTTAGGATTCGCAAAATCTTTTGAAGATCCCATATTAGCCCTCCCTGAAAACTCTAAGGTTTCGGCACCATTAAATACATTACGGATTGAGATTGTAGGACTAAAAGTGATTCCAATGTTTTGAATATTTGAATGAGAAATGTCAAACGAAAGACCAAAACTATATTTTTTTCTAGGAGTTAGGTAGATTTTTGCAATTAAAGATTGATTAGAAGTATCTTTTTTATCCACCTCATAAAGAATTGATGGGTAATTAAAAATTTTTAGATTACTCAAATACCTACTAGTTAAAGTTGTTTTTGCATCTGAAAACAAACCACCTTTGGTAATAAAAATAGCATCAGTAATAGCATAAGGTTTGTATTTCAATTTGGATTTGCTATACAAATTGAAATTGTTATATGAAGTACTATCTGTAATTTTAGCATTTGGTTCAGCAGCTGAATAGTCTGTAAATATTTTTACATCACTTATTTTGAAAAGTTGGAATGGTACTGTTTTGGTAGAATCTTGTTCTTGATAGCTGTAATTACTTATTTTAAGATTGATATTTGCTTTGTTTTTTTTGTTTATCGTGTCAATATCAAACGTAATGTTATTAGGTTGAAAATAATAAGCTCCATTATTTCGGAAATGTGTAGTGATACGATTTTTTTCATTTTCAAAATCCTCTGTTTTATATTGATTTCCAATGCGTATGAATGACATATTTTTAGCCGATGCATATAGAGAATCCAATATAGGAGTATAGACTGTCGTTTCCAATGAATCTATTGTATATGGTTTGCCTCGGGTTATAGCATATTTCACAGTTCCTTTTTTAGTGCTAATATTTTCAAATGTATAAGTTGCTTTTACATCGAAATAACCGTTATTAAAATAGTAGTATTTCAATCTAGTTAGAGATTTTTCTGCTTTTATTTTGTCGAAAATAACGGGAGTTTCTCCTGTTTTTTTTAAGAAATTATGAATTCCAGAATACCAAAATGATTTTCCAAGTTGGTCTACTTGTTTAGCGGAAAGCCAGTTAGACATTCTCTCGTATTTTTTTGAATTTTTTTTAAATTTTGCCTGAAAAGTAGAGTCAGGATTAGGATTAGCTAAATTATATAAGTTTAAAAAAAACGGAAACCCCAGAATTTTGGTGTTTGGTTTTTGAGACAATTGATCTAAGATAGTTTCGTCAGTAATCAGTTTATTATCTTGAAAAACCTCATTTTTAGTTAATAAAAAATGACCTTCAGGAACTCGTCTTACGGAGTTACATGCAGAAATAAATATTGCAATTAGAATAAATGCTACTATTTTTGTAAAAGTCTTTTTCAAGTGTTCTAAAAATTTAATTCAAAAGTACATTTTTTTATGGTTAGTAAAAACCAATTAAAGCTTATATCGAGTTTGCAACAAAAAAAATACCGCACAGTACATCAATTATTTACTGTTGAAGGAATAAAAGGAATTCAAGAGTTGTTAGATTCTAATCTTGAATTGGAACATTTGTATACCATTCAAAATGATTTTGAAACTGTTTTAAAGGAAAAGAAATCTATTGTATCTGAGTCTGATTTAAAAAAAATAAGCACTTTAGCGACACCAAATTCTTGTTTAGCTATTTTTAGAATTCCTATAGAAGAAAAAATCAAAGAATCAGGTTTGATAGTAGTGTTAGATGCTATTAGAGATCCAGGTAATTTAGGAACAATTATACGGTTGTGTGATTGGTTTGGGGTTCAACAATTGGTTTGTTCTAGAGAAACGGTAGATATTTATAATCCTAAAGTTGTTCAGGCAACAATGGGGTCGATTACTAGAGTAAATGTTAACTATGTTAATTTGCAGGAATTTTTATCGGCTACTGAGTTACCTGTTTTCGGAACATTCATGACAGGTGACAATATTTATAAATCTGTTTTACCTCAAGAAGGAATTATTGTAATGGGTAATGAAGCGAATGGAATTTCGCCTGAATTAGAAAAAATAATTAAAAATAGATTGACAATTCCACGTTTTGGTCCACTTCAAAAAGCAGAAAGCTTAAATGTAGCTACTGCTACAGCCATTGTGTTAAGTGAATTTTGTAGAGGATAATTTGTGATTAGTGAAAAGTGAAATTGATAAATAACCCTCGTGTTTTCATTGATTCAATATTATTAGTCCAGGGACTATTGGTGTCATTATCTCTGATCAGTTCATCTTTTAAACCAAACACCCCTCTTATTGAAGGAGAGAATATAAAGTACTCTGAAAAAATATCGATACCTAATCCCAATTCATAATTTGGACTCCACGCTTTTACACGAAATCGCTGCTCTAGATTGTCTTCCTTTGATTTGGAATTGCTAGATAGGTTTAAAGTAGTAGAAAATCCTCCTAAAAGGTAGGGACGGATATTGCCTGTTCTAAGGGCTGAAAATTTTAATAGAAGAGGAAGATGAATATAGGTACTATTTACTTCTCTTAATTTATCTGTGGCCCTTGGTGTTGTTGGAAAATAACTTTCGGGGTAATTTAGGATTCTTTTTGTATAATATAATCCAGGTTCAAAACGTAAGTTGATATACTCCTGAAGCCTTAAGTCGGATACTAGTCCTACATTAAAACCAGTGGTTTTTTGAACTTGAATAGCTTCACTTACAGTTTTATAATTAAACTTAAAGTCGTAAGAATTTAAACCTAAGAAAAAACCAAAATATACGGTCTGCTTTTGCCAATTTTCCAGATGAATTATTGGATTTTTGCTAAAAATACTTTCTCTAAATTGGGCATGAACGGTAGTAGAGAAAATAATAAATAGTATGGCGGTTGCTTTTTTCATAGTATTATTTTGATGCTGTATAGATAGTGGCTACACCAAATGTTTGAGGTAATGCCTTTACTTCTATAAACCCAATTTTTCTCAAAATATTGTTCAACTTTTCTCCATAAGGAAATGCCGCGGCAGATTCAGACAAATAACCGTATGCTACCTTATCTTTTGAGAATAATTTACCTATTAGGGGTAAAATAGTATGACTGTAAAAATGATATCCTTGTTTGTAAGGTGTCTTTTCAGGGACTGATGTTTCTAAAATAACAAATGTTCCATTTGGCTTTAAAACTCTTAGTATTTCAGATAATCCAGTTTCAAGATTTTCAAAATTTCGCACCCCAAAGGCTACTGTAATGGCATCAAAATAGTTGTCTTCAAAAGGAATGTTTTCAGAGTCGCCTAGTACCATTTCTATGGTATTTGATAGGTTTTTTGCAGAGATTTTTTGAACCCCAACATCTAACATTCCAGCAGAAATATCTAATCCAATAATCTTGTCGGCTTTAGTTTGTGCCATTAATATAGCTAAATCTCCAGTTCCTGTAGCAATATCTAAAATCTTTTTTGGATTTGATTGTGTGACAATTTTTAAAACTTTTTTACGCCACTGTACATCTATTCCAAAAGAAATTATACGATTTAAATTGTCATAATTTCCAGAAATAGTATCAAACATTTGAGCAACTTGCTCTTTTTTACTCAGTTTAGAGTTTTTGTATGGAGTTATTTTTTCAGACATATTATTTGTTTGTGCAAATATAGCTAAAGTCTCTTAACGATATTGTACTAAATAATAGACCTAAAATATCACTAAAAGTGGGTATTGTAGTCCATTAAATTTATTTCCAAATTTGCATTGAAAATAATATGAATTAAAAACTATTTGGAAGCCTCTGTCAATTACTTAATTCACTTTTGCGTTGTTGCATTAATTAGTATACTGTTTTTTGAATTTCTCAAAGTTATTGAGATCCTAAATCTAACGCATACACGTTCTTAAAATTAATTGTTTTTGGAAAATTTAATTAATTATCGTTTGTGCTTCTTCAGTGGTATTTAGCAGTACAAACATTGAGATGTACTCTCAAAAAAAACAAAGAACAGTAAATTTCATGCTTCCAATATAGTTTATTTCTAGTATTATTTTTTTACAAAAGTTTGGTAGGTATAATCGTAAAGGTGTTTTTCGTCTTTAGAATTAAATTTAGAATGTATTAATTCCCATTCTAAAGGATTAATTTCTGGAAAAAAAGTATCTGCTTCAAACAGTCCATGCACTTTGGTAATTTCTATTTTATTTGAAAAAGAAAGCCCTTGGCTATAAATTTCACCACCACCAATGATATATGTGGTATCATTTTTAGGACACGCATTGATAGCCTCTTCTATGGAGTGGACTACGATACATCCTTCAGGATGGTAATTTTCTTGTCTTGTTATCACTACGTGAGTTCGGTTAGGAAGTGGTTTTGGGAAACTTTCAAAAGTTTTTCTTCCCATAATGATGTGGTGTCCAGTAGTTAATTCTCTGAATCTTTTAAAATCATTAGGCAAATGCCAAACTAATTCGTTGTTTTTTCCCAAGGCATTATTTTCGGCTACTGCCGCAATCATTACAATCATAGTGATGTTATTTTTTATACAGCAACACTTCCTTTAATAGGAGGGTGAGGGTCATACCCTTCTAAGGTAAAGTCGTCAAAATCAAAATCAAAAATATTTTTAATTGTAGGGTTTAGAATCATTTTAGGCAATGGTCTAGTTTCTCGCGACAGTTGCAATTCTAATTGTTCAAAGTGATTGTTGTAAATGTGTGCATCTCCAAAAGTGTGGATAAATTCTCCAACACCTAGGTCGCATACTTGTGCTATCATCATAGTTAGCAAAGCATATGAAGCGATATTGAATGGTACGCCTAAAAAGATATCTGCAGAACGTTGATACAGTTGGCAAGATAATTGACCATTGGCAACATAGAACTGAAAAAAAGCGTGACAAGGAGGTAAGGCAGCTTTATTATTAGCAACATTTTCTTCAAAGGACTTATTAGTGTCTGGAAGTACCGAAGGATTCCAAGCTGAAACTAGCATTCGTCGGCTATTTGGATTGGTTTTTAATTCTTTGATTAAGTCTGAAATTTGATCGATTTCTTCACTATTCCAATTGCGCCATTGGTGGCCATATACTGGTCCTAAGTTTCCATTAGAATCTGCCCATTCATCCCAAATTTTAACGCCATTTTCTTGTAAATATTTAATATTAGTATCTCCTTTCAAAAACCAAAGTAGTTCATAAATAATGGATTTAAGATGGAGTTTTTTTGTGGTAACCATTGGAAAACCTTCGTTTAAATCAAAACGCATTTGATATCCAAAAACACTTTTTGTTCCAGTGCCAGTTCGGTCACCTTTTTGATGCCCGTTTTCCATTACGTGTCTAACTAAATCTAAGTATTGTTTCATGTGAGGAGTTCTTGTATTTAATTTGTTTATTGGGGAATTAACATTCTCTTTTTGAAATCTCATCTCTAATTTTAGCTGCTTTTTCGTAATCTTCATTTTCTACAGCTTCGATTAATAGGTCATTCAATTCTTGAACGCTGTGTGTAGCATAAGTTTTTCCTGAGGGATTACTTTCTACTTCGTGGCCAAAGGTTTCGGGATCAGATAAAATATTGTCAATATCTTCGGAGTCTTTATTTGCATCAGCAGGGTTTACATTTAGATAAATTCCAGCTTTATCTAATATATTTTTATAAGTGAATATGGGTGCGTTGAAACGAAGTGCTAAAGCAATTGCATCAGAAGTACGTGCATCTATAATTTCTTCTATTTTATCTCTTTCACAAATGATACTTGAATAAAAAACACCATCAACTAATTTGTGAATGATAACTTGTTTCACCACTATATCAAATCGGTCGGCAAAATTTTTAAATAAATCATGAGTTAATGGTCTTGGTGGTTTGATTTCTTTTTCTAAGGCAATAGCAATAGACTGTGCTTCAAAAGCACCAATTACTATAGGTAATTTTTTATCGCCATCTACTTCATTTAAAATCAAAGCATAAGCTCCATTTTGTGTCTGGCTGTACGATATTCCTTTTATAGATAATTTTACTAAACTCATGTTTTCCAAATCAGATTTTCGGAAGGTTTCAAAAAAAAACTCTCTAAAAGCAAAGATACAAATATCATTGTTTTTAGAGAGTGGTTTTGCAAAATATTTCTATTAGTTTTGTGTCTTAAAAACTTTTAATTTTTCAATTAATTGGGGTACAATTTCGAATGCATCTCCTACGATTCCATAATCTGCCGCTTTAAAGAAAGGCGCCTCGGGGTCATTGTTAATCACTACTTTTACTTTAGAAGAATTAATTCCTGCAATATGCTGAATAGCGCCTGAAATCCCGATAGCTATGTATAAGTTAGTAGCAACAGGTTTTCCTGTTTGGCCTACGTGTTCACCGTGAGGTCTCCAACCTAAATCAGAAACTGGTTTTGAACAAGCAGTTGCTGCTCCAAGAATGCTAGCTAAATCTTCAATCATTCCCCAATTTTCAGGGCCTTTTAATCCGCGACCACCCGATACAACGATATCGGCATCTGCAATAGCTACTTTTCCAGAACTTTTCTCTGTAGCAGTTACTTTAATATTAAAATCACTCGCGTCAATAGTTGGATTAAAATCTTCTTCGGTTAGCGAAGAGTTGTTTTCAATTATTCCGTACGAGTTTTTGGCTAGGCCAATTACTTTAATTTCGGTATTGATTTCTGTGATATTGAATGCTTTGTTTGAAAAAGCGGTTCGTTTTACCTGAAAAGGACTTGTGCTTATTGGAAGTTCTACTACGTTTGAGGCTAAGCCAGCTTCTAAACTAACGGCTACTAAAGAGGATAGATAAATGCTATCAGTAGTAGAAGATAAGATTACTATTTTAGTATTTTCTTTTAGTGCTGCTTGTTTTATAACATCAGCATATGTTTTAGCTGAAAAACTATTTAAAGTATCATTTTTAACTTTTAAAACTTTATTTACGCCGTATTTTGCTAATTCAGATACGTTATCCGTATTAATCGTTATAGCAGTCACGGTTGTTCCTAAGCTCTCAGCTACAGTTTTGGCATAAGAAGCTAATTCAAATGCTACTTTTTTGAGTTTTCCTTCTGCTGATTCTACGTATATTAGTATTGACATTTTTTTCTTATTTAAAGGTTTTAAAAAGGGGTATCATAATCTTTGGAAGTGCAAACACTTATAGTACTTTAGCTTCGTTGTGTAATAAGTTGATTAACTCGTCTATGTTGTCTGCAGGAATTAATTTCACGGCAGATTTTGGTGCTGGTTTTTCAAATTTCACGGCTTTTGTATTTACGTTGGCTGCAACAGGGTCAAGTATAGTTAAAACTTTAGTACGAGCTGTCATAATTCCTCGCATATTTGGGATACGAAGATCTTTTTCTTCTACTAAACCTTTTTGACTACCAACTATTAAAGGTAAGGTGGTGCTAAGGGTTTCCTTGCCACCATCAATCTCACGGTTAACTGTAGCATTTGATCCGTCTATGGTTAGTCCTACGCAAGAATTTACAAAATTGTATCCTAATATCCCTGCTATCATTCCTGGAACCATTCCTCCATTGTAATCTAAGGATTCTTTACCTGCAATGATTAGATCGTATCCTCCATTTTTGATTACTTCGGCCAATTGTTTAGCTACAAAAAAACCATCGGTTGGAGTAGCATTGATACGAATTGCTTCGTTAGCTCCAATAGCTAGTGCTTTTCTAAGTGTTGGTTCCGTTTCAGGTCCTCCTACATTAACAACGGTTACAGTTGCTCCTTGTTGTTCTTGAAACCAAATAGCACGAGTTAAACCAAACTCGTCATTTGGATTAATCACATATTGTACTCCGTTAGTGTCAAATTCTGTATCGTTATTGACAAAGTTGATTTTTGAAGTAGTATCGGGTACGTGGCTGATGCAAACTAATATTTTCATAAGGGTTTTATTTACAGAGTTCTTAAATACTCTACAAATTTAAATAATAAATCGAAATATTTACTATGCATGCATAATATTTTTTAGAAATTTCGTCATTTTTTTGGCTACCTTGAAACTTTGATATTGAAAATATTCATCATTTGATATCTTTAAATAGAAAAGTTATAGTTAATTGCTTTAAAAAGGCACTAATTATTTTAAATGATTTTATGCTTTTAAGTAATATAAAATATTTATTTTTGCGTTTCGAAAAATACACATACAACATACAACTATGAGAACGATACAATTTAGAGAGGCTATTTGCGAAGCGATGAGTGAAGAAATGCGTCGCGATGAATCCATTTATTTGATGGGTGAAGAAGTTGCTGAATATAATGGTGCTTATAAAGCTTCTAAAGGAATGCTTGCAGAATTTGGTGATAAGAGAGTAATTGATACGCCAATTGCTGAGCTTGGTTTTACTGGAATCGCAGTAGGTTCAGCGATGAACGGTTGTCGTCCAATTGTAGAATATATGACTTTCAATTTCTGTTTAGTAGGAATTGATCAAATTATAAGTAATGCTGCTAAAATGCGCCAAATGTCAGGCGGGCAGTTCAATATTCCCATAGTTTTTAGGGGCCCAACAGCCTCTGCAGGGCAATTGGGAGCGACTCACTCACAAGCATTAGAAAATTGGTTTGCAAATACCCCAGGTCTTAAAGTAGTAGTTCCTTCTACACCTTATGATGCCAAAGGTTTATTAAAATCAGCCATTCGTGATAATGATCCGGTTATCTTTATGGAATCAGAGCAAATGTATGGTGATAAAGGTGAAGTGCCAGATGGTGAGTATACTATCCCTTTAGGTGTAGCTGATATTAAACGTGAAGGAACAGATGTAACTATCGTTTCTTTTGGTAAAATTATCAAAGAAGCATTTGTGGCTGCAGATGAATTAGCAAAAGAAGGTATTTCTTGCGAAATTATTGATTTAAGAACAGTACGCCCAATGGATCACGATGCTATTCTGACTTCGGTTAGAAAAACGAATCGATTAGTTGTTTTAGAAGAGGCTTGGCCATTTTCGAGTGTGTCTTCTGAAATTACATATATTGTACAAGAAAGAGCTTTTGATTATTTAGATGCTCCAATTCAACGTATTACGACTGCTGATACTCCAGCTCCATATTCGCCAGTATTGTTAAAAGAATGGTTACCGAATTCAGAAGACGTAATTAAAGCGGTTAAAAAAGTATTGAACAAATAAATATTTCATTCTGTTAATTGTTAAAAGACAATTGATATAATGTTTACTTTTGTAATCTTCATCAAATAAAAATTTGATGAAGATTTTTTTTAAATTATGATATTGAGTTTTCCCAGATTTAGTACATTTTTTTTTCTTATTTTATCTCAGTTTGTGCTCGCGCAAACTAAGGTAAGTGGTGTGGTATTAGATAAATCCAATCAACCAATTCCATTTGCTAATGTTGTGTTTAAAAAATCGAATATTGGTGTAGTTGCTAATGAAGATGGGCATTTCTATATCGAATCACCTCAAAAATATACCGTTTTAGTTGTTTCTGCTTCAGGATTTTCTGAGAGAGAAATGTATTTGAACGAATCGGTTGTATACAACTTTAAAGTTCAGCTTAATGAGATTGAAACTTTGAAAGAAGTAGTTGTTTTTACTGGAAAGACATCTAAGAAAAACAATCCTGCCTTGGATATCCTTAGAAAAATATGGGAGCGCAAACGTAAAAATGGTTTGTATCAATTCAATCAATACCAAATGGAAAAATACGAAAAGGTAGAGTTTGATATGAATACTATCGATAGTGCGTTTATGAAAAATAAGATTTTTAAAGGAATGGAGTTTGTCTTTAAACACGTCGATACATCTAAAGTAACCGGTAAAACGTATTTACCTATTTTTATTAATGAGTCATTGTCAGAGGTGTATGGTGACAACCGTCAGAAAAAGGTAAAAGAAAAACTAAAAGCAAACAAAACTTCTGGTTTTGAAGGAAATCAACAAATTTTATCATTTATTAAAGATTTGTATGCAGATTATTCTATTTACAATAACCATTTGACGTTTTTTGATAAGAGTTTTACTAGTCCTTTATCTAGGACAGGGATAGATGTTTATAATTATGTCTTAAGAGATAGCGCGTATATTGAGAATAAAAAATGTTATAATATTTTATTTTATCCGAGGAGAAAAAATGAGCTGACGTTTAAAGGAGATTTTTGGGTGAATGACACCACATTTGCAATCAAAAAAATCAATATGGCAGTGACTAAAAGTGCTAATATTAACTGGATAAAAGATATTTATATTGAACAGGAATTTGAAGTGATGAATGACTCAGTTTTCTTGTTGACTCGAGATTATATGATGACGGATTTTGCTTTGAATAAAAAAGAAGACTCTAAAGGAATTTATGGTAAACGCACTACGCTCTACCGCAATCATCAATTTAATCAAGAAAAACCACTTGCTTTTTATAAAGAAGAAGTCAATTTTATAGACAATGATGTGTATAAAAAATCAGAGGAATTCTGGCATGAAAACCGTTTTGAAAAATTAAACAAAGACGAAGCCGGGGTTTATAAAATGTTAGACACATTACAAACAGTCAAAAAGTTTAAACAAATGTATAATTTGGTTTCGATTTTAGGCAGTGGGTATGTAGAATTTAAAAATTTTGATTACGGACCTATTTTTTCCTCCTTTGGTTTTAATGAAGTAGAAGGAGTGCGTTTGCGAGTAGGAGGAAGGACTTATTTTGGACCGAACGATTCATGGCGTTTACAAGCTTTTACTGCCTATGGATTAAATGATCGACAATTCAAATATGGATTGTCAGGAAAATGGATGATTGACAAGAAAAATAGAGTGATTGTCTCAGCAGGAAATAGACGTGATATTGAACAAATAGGGGCAAGTTTAACTACTACCAATGATGTGATGGGACGAAGTTTTGCTTCTTCGGCTTTATTTACCACTAGTAGTAATGGAAAACTAACGAATATTAATCTGACTAATTTGTCTGTTGAAATTGAACCAATAAAAAATATCATTTTCCAATTAGGGATTTCTCATCGTACTTTGGTATCTGCCTCACCAACTTTTAGTTTAGATTATTTTACAGATACTTCTAGGACAATAACTCAGAGCGAGCTAAAACAATCTGAGGCGAATATCCAAATTGAGTTCATGCCCAATCGTAAAACGATTGGTTACGGAGTAGAGAGAGATGTTGTTGATAGTCCTTATAGTCGATTTTTTGTTAATTATAGTCATGGATTTAAGGGAGTATTAAATAGTGACTTTCAATACGATAAATTACAACTTTACTACAAGCAACCTATAATTATCGGTCCTTTGGGAAGAACCAATCTGACCATGGAATTAGGCAAAACTTTCGGAACTATTCCCTTAGGATTGATGAGTGTAATTCCAGGAAACCAAACCTATTTTATTATTGAAAATACGTTCAATAACCTTAATTTTTATGAATTTATATGTGATCAGTACGCTACATTAAAATGGGATCATAATTTTAATGGTCGAATTTTTGCAAGGATTCCATTTATACGAAAATTAAATTGGCGTGAAATTATAGGTGTAAGAAGTGTTTATGGGACCGTTTCTAATGTAAATAAAGCAATTAACGCTTCGGGTTTAGTTTACCATGCGCCTGAAAATGTGTATTGGGAATATAGCGCAGGTATTGGAAATATTTTCAAAGTATTTCGTTTAGATTTTTCTTGGAGAGGTAGTTATTTAAATACGCCTGATGCTACTAAATTTGCTATTAAAGGTTCTTTTGGTTTTTATTTTTAATATAGAATTTACAAAATAGGAATTGATAAATAGTCCAAAATCAGTCCCTCTTTTTTTTGAAATATAATAACTCTGGTTTTTTCTTGTAGAAACATATAGTTTCCGTACTTTTGCACCCGAATTTAAAAGAAAAATACAACAAAAAATGACTGCAGACAAATTAAAAACTTTCGACGTTTTAATCGAAATACCAAGAGGAAGTAGAAATAAATACGAGTACGATTTCAAGATTAGAAGGATGCGTTTTGACAGAATGTTATTTTCTTCAATGATGTATCCAGCGGATTATGGTTTTATTCCTGAAACTTTGGCTTTAGACGGAGATCCTTTGGATGTTTTAGTTTTGATTAACGAGCCTACTTTTCCAGGTTGTGTGATGGAAGTGAAACCAATTGGGGTTTTTCATATGGCAGATGATAAAGGACCAGACGAAAAAGTTATCTGTGTTCCTGTTTCAGATCCTATTTGGAATAAATTAAATGATTTATCAGATGTAAATACTCACTTACTTAAAGAAATTGAGCATTTCTTTCAAGTATACAAAGATTTGGAGAACAAACAAGTGGATGTAGAAGGTTGGGGAGATGTGAATGAAGCCTATGCTATCATTAAAGAATGTACAGAGCGTTTTGAAGCTATCGAAAACAAACCAAAAAATTTATTTAGCATCAAATAATTTTTTTAGTTACTTATCATAAAAAAAGCAATATTCTGTTAAGAGTATTGCTTTTTTGTTTAAATTCGTTCATTATCAATAAAATATTAACTAATACCAAAATTATTTTTATGAATGCATTTATGATTTATTTGCCAATTATATTGGCGGTTATTGGACTTTTGTTCATGGTGGTTAAAAGAGCTTGGGTGTTAAAACAAGACGCTGGAGATGGAAAGATGAAAGAGATTTCAGATTACATTTATGAAGGTGCATTGGCATTCCTTAAAGCAGAATACAGATTATTGACTTTCTTCGTTATTGGCGCAAGTGCTGTTTTGGCGGGGATTTCATTTATAGTTCCCACAACAGATATTTTAATAGTGGTAGCCTTTATTTTCGGTGCTTTCTTTTCTGCTTTGGCAGGAAATATGGGAATGAAAATAGCTACTAAAACCAATGTGAGAACAACTCAGGCGGCTCGAACTAGTTTGCCACAAGCATTGAAAGTTTCTTTTAGCGGAGGAACTGTGATGGGATTAGGAGTTGCTGGTTTGGCTGTTTTAGGTTTAACAGGTTTCTTCATTGTTTTCTTTCATACTTTTATGGGAGGTACTTGGACTTCCTCAGAAGACATGACCAAAGTTTTAGAAACCTTAGCAGGATTTTCATTAGGCGCTGAATCGATTGCTTTATTTGCCCGTGTGGGTGGTGGTATTTATACCAAAGCGGCCGATGTTGGTGCTGATTTAGTGGGTAAAGTCGAAGCAGGTATTCCAGAAGATGACCCACGTAACCCAGCGACTATTGCTGATAACGTAGGGGATAATGTGGGTGACGTTGCCGGTATGGGAGCTGATTTATTTGGTTCGTATGTAGCAACGGTTTTAGCGGCTATGGTGTTAGGAAACTATGTAATTAAAGATATGGGTGGTAAAATCGAAGATGCTTTTGGTGGCATCGGACCAATTTTATTACCAATGGCCATTGCAGGTTTTGGAATTCTATTTTCTATCATTGGAACGATGTTAGTAAAAATTTCAAGCGATGATGCTAAAGAGGCACAAGTACAAAAAGCATTGAACATTGGGAACTGGGTTTCTATTGTATTGACATTAGTAGCATGTTACTTCTTAGTACAATATATGTTGCCTTCAACTATGAAAATGGAATTCTACGGTGAAGGATTAAAAGATATCTCATCGATGCGTGTTTTTTATGCAACTATTGTCGGTTTAATTGTAGGTGGAGCGATTTCATCTGTAACAGAATATTATACAGGATTAGGAACAAAACCAGTATTGGCAATTGTACAAAAATCGTCTACAGGTGCGGGAACTAACGTAATCGCTGGTTTAGCTACAGGTATGATATCAACTTTCCCAACCGTTTTATTATTCGCAGCAGCAATTTGGGCTTCGTACGCTTTTGCAGGATTTTATGGTGTGGCTTTGGCGGCTTCAGCAATGATGGCAACTACAGCTATGCAATTAGCTATTGATGCTTTTGGTCCAATTTCTGATAATGCAGGAGGTATTGCTGAGATGAGTGAATTACCAAAAGAAGTACGTACACGTACGGATATTTTGGATTCAGTAGGTAATACAACTGCAGCAACAGGAAAAGGTTTTGCAATTGCTTCGGCAGCTTTGACTTCCTTGGCTTTATTTGCGGCTTATGTAACGTTTACAGGAATTGACGGAATCAATATTTTCAAAGCGCCTGTATTGGCAATGTTATTCGTAGGAGGTATGATCCCTGTTGTGTTCTCTGCTTTGGCAATGAACTCGGTTGGAAAAGCAGCTATGGATATGGTGTATGAAGTGCGTCGTCAGTTCAAAGAGATTGCAGGTATTATGGAAGGAACTGGTAAACCAGAATATGGAAAATGTGTTGAAATTTCAACTAAAGCTGCTTTACGCGAAATGATGTTGCCAGGTATTTTAACGATTGGTTTCCCAATTGCGATTGTACTTTTAGGTAAATTAGTCTATGCTGATAATAATCAACTAATCGCTGAAATGTTAGGTGGTTATATGGCAGGTGTTACCGTTTCAGGTGTGCTTTGGGCAGTATTCCAAAACAACGCAGGAGGTGCTTGGGACAACGCTAAAAAATCATTTGAAGCAGGTGTTGAGATTAATGGCGAAATGACGTACAAAGGTTCTGATGCACACAAAGCGGCAGTAACTGGAGATACAGTTGGAGATCCATTTAAAGACACTTCTGGTCCATCAATGAACATTTTAATTAAATTAACGTGTTTGATTGGATTGGTAATTGCTCCTATTTTAGGAGAAGGAAGTACGGCCAATGCTCCTAAAGAAATGACCTGTACTATTGAAATGAAATCCTCTTGTGATGAAGGAGCGATGATGGGGAAATGTGACATGTCAAAATGTGCCACCATGACTAAAGACGAATGCGCTAAAATGTGCGATAGTTTAGGTTGTTCTGCTGAGGAAAAAGAGATGTGTATGTCTCATTATGATGCTGAAGGTAAATTTATCGCTAAAGAAGAAAAAGCCTGTTGTGCTAAAAAAGGTGCGGCAGAAAAGCAAGTAAATGTTCAAATGAGCAAAGAAAACGGAAAGGCAAAAGCAACAGTAACTATTTCTGAAAACGGGAAACAAACCATTCAAGTTTTTGAAGGAACAGAAGCTGAAGTGAAAGCTAAAGTAGAAGCAATTAAATAGTTTCTCTTTCAATAAAAAGAAAATGCCTCAAGAAATTGAGGCATTTTTTATATCTTAAAATTAGAATGATTTAGAACAATCCGTTAAGTTCAGCATCTATTCGGCGAATGATATCTCCTAAATCTTCCTGATTGTCGACAAAATTAATGTTGTCTACGTCTATAATTAATAATTTACCTCTATCATAGGTGTGAATCCAAGCTTCGTAACGTTCATTCAAACGACTAAGATAATCGATAGAAATAGAGTTTTCATATTCGCGACCACGTTTGTGAATTTGTCCCACCAAGTTGGGAATAGAACTACGAAGATAGATTAATAAATCAGGCGCTTTAACTAGAGATTCCATCAACTCAAAAAGAGAAGAATAGTTTTGATAATCACGATTAGTCATTAACCCCATCGCATGTAAGTTAGGGGCAAAGATATGAGCATCTTCATAAATAGTTCTGTCTTGAATAATTTTTTTTCCGCTTTCGCGAATTTGCATTACTTGGCGAAAACGACTATTTAAGAAATAAATTTGCAAATTAAATGACCAACGCTCCATTTGGTGATAGAAATCATCCAAATAGGGATTGTCAACCACATCTTCAAAGTGCGGCTCCCATTTGAAATGTTTTGCCAATAAATTGGTTAGAGTTGTTTTTCCTGAGCCTATGTTTCCTGCTACTGCTATATGCATTACCGTAGTATATTTAATATAAATAAATTTCTGAATTTGTAAAAATAGATAAAATTTAGTCTTTTGGTGCATTTTTTTTATATGATTTTTTACAATGGTTGAATCAAATGGATCATTTTTAATGGTAACCTTTTTTTGGAATTTATTTTAAACCATTTGATACTCAAAATGTCTAACAGTTGGATATTTAACATTATTTTGATAATAATCGAATTATCTTTCGACATATTTGTGCACTAATTATAACAATTTACATAATGAAAAAAACATTTTTATTAGTATTCTTCGCATTAGTTTATACCACTTCTAATGCACAAAAAGAATTTCAAGGGATAGCAGTATATGAGTCAAAAACTAGTATGAACGAATTTAAAGTCCGTATGGAAGGGAATAAGAATATTACTCCTGAAATGCAAAAAATGATGGAAGAGAGAATGAAAAAAATGTTTGAAAAAACGTTTATTCTCAACTTCGATAAATCAGCTTCTATTTATAAAGAGGAAGAAAAATTAGATGCACCACAATCTCAAAGCGGTGGCGGAATGCGATTCATGAGTTCGATGACTGGAGGTGGTGGTACCTTTTATAAAAATGTAAAAGACAAAGTTTATGTGGTGGATAAAGAATTTATGGGGAAAGAATTTTTAGTAAAAGATTCTTTGACTAATTTGAAGTGGAAAATGGAAGCAGAAACCCGAATAATTGGTGGCTATACCTGTTACAAAGCTACCGCTGTAAAAGAAGCAAGTAAGACAGATTTTAGAAATTTCCGACCTAAAAAAGAAGAGCCAGCCAAAAAAGTATCTGATGATGCCTCTGAGGGAAAGAAAACCAATTTTATGGATGCTATCGAATTGCCCAAAGAAATTACAATTACGGCTTGGTATACGCCTGAAATTCCTGTAAATCAAGGACCAGAAGGTTATTGGGGACTGCCAGGATTAATTCTAGAGGTAAGTGATGGTAAAACAACAATTTTATGCTCAAAAGTGGTTTTGAATCCAAAAGATAAAGTAGAAATTAAAGCCGTTACAAAAGGTAAAGTAGTAAGTCAAAAGGAATATGACGAGATTGTCATTAAAAAAATGGAAGAATTTAGAGAAATGAACCAAAGTCGAGGTGGTCGAGGTGGAATGGAAATTAGAATTGGGCACTAATCGTTTACTTAACTACTGTTTAATTATGAGGAGAATTATACTATTTATAGCAGTATTATCGGTATCGCTTTCAAATGCTCAAAATATCCGTTTTGAAGGGCTTGTTCTTGATTCAGGAAAGGCGCCTTTAGAAATGGCCAATGTAATGGCAGTGAATCAGGCGACAAAAGCCATGGATTCATATGCAATTACGAATGATAAAGGGAAATTTGTTTTGAACTTAAAAGCGAATACTTCGTATACTGTAAAACTCAGCTATATTGGGATGCAAAACAAAGAAATAACAATCGCCACTCAGTCAGAAAATATAGTCCAAAATATCACGATGGAGTCAGGAGGGATAGAACTAGCTGGAGTTGAAATTGTACGTGAAATGCCAGTATCAATTAAAGGAGATACCATCGTGTATAATGCGGATTCATTCAAATCAGGTACCGAAAGAAAATTAGAAGATGTACTTAAAAAATTACCTGGAGTTGAGGTGAATTCAGACGGAGAGGTTGAGGTAGAAGGAAAGAAAATTTCTAAACTCATGGTGGATGGGAAAGATTTTTTTAAAGGAGATAGCAAATTAGGAGTAAAGAATATCCCGGCCGATGCCATTGATAAAGTCCAGTTTCTTAGAAATTACAATGAAAATTCGATACTCAAACCTGTTGAAAACAACCAAGATAATGTAGCAATGAATATCAAACTAAAATCAGGTAAGAAAAATTTTTGGTTTGGGGATGTTTCTGCAGCAGGGGGGGTAAATGATAGGAATAGGTATTTTATCAATCCTAAATTATTTTATTATAATCCTGATTACAGTATTAATTTAATTACCAATTTTAATAATATTGGGGAGTTGCCGTTAACAGTTCAGGATTATTTTAAGTTTACGGGTGGTTTTAAAAATATGATGTCTAAAGGAGGTAGTAGTTTCAATGTTAGTTCTAATGATTTAGGAATTTCATTGATGCGAAATAATAGAGCTAAAGAGATTGAGACGCGTTTTGGAGCGGCTAATTTTTCATACAATGTTACTAAGGCATGGACCTTAAATGGATTTGGAATCGTGTTAGATTCTAATTCGGATTTAGAAACAAAATCGAGTACTAACATCCTTAATCCTACTTCTAACCAAATTGCTTCTACTGAAAAAAGAGACGAGATTACTAATCAGAAAAGTAATTTAGGATTGTTTAAAATAGGTTCTATTTATAAGCCTAATGCAAGATTTCAATTGGATTACGATATCTTGATAAAATTGTCAAAACAGGATGAAAATGGTAGTTTGTTACGACAATCAATAGTAAATTCGGTTACAGATACAGAAACTATTTTTACAGGTAAAAAACAAGATCCTAAGTCGGTGAATCAGAATTTGAGCGCTTATTTTACTAAGAATGAAAAAAATGTTTTTGCAGTTGAAATACAGCATTTGTATCAAGATGAAAATCCTTTTTATAATGCTAATTTAAAAACACAACCATTTAATTTGGTAGGATATTTGACAGGGCAAAATAGAAATGATCTTTCTCAAAGTCGTTTTGTAAAAACGAATAAATTCGATACAAAATTAGATTATTATTATATGATAACTCCGAAAAGTAATATTAATATTACCATAGGAAATACTAATTCTAGTCAAAATTTTAATTCAAGTATTTTCCAAATTTTAGATACAGGAGGAGTTAATAATTTAGCAGATACTCAAAATAATAATACTGTAAATTATAGGTTTAACGACTCTTTCTTAGGACTGCATTATAAGATGTTGTCAGGAAAATTTACTTTTACACCTGGATTTAGTATTCATGCTTATGACATGACTAATACACAATTAGGGACAGCTTTTAATCAGAATTTTTTTAGAATATTACCTGATTTCTTGACCATATATCAAATAAAGAAAGCGGAAACACTGACGTATAATTTTGGTTATACTAATAGTTTTACTGATATTAATAAATTAGCAGAAGGTTTTGTGTTTACTAATTACAATAGTCTTTCTAAAGGGAGTCGAACACTAGAAAATGCTACACAGCAAACGCATTCGTTGCGCTATTTTAAGTACAATATGTTTAATCTAGAGAATATTTCAGCAAATTTAACTTATTCTAAGATGATTGATGCAATCAAAACTGAGTCTGTTTTTAATGGGGTAAATCAATCTTCTACGCCGTATAATTCTGATTTTGCTGATGAATCAGCGAGTGCCTTTGCCATGTATGGGCGTTCTTTTTTAAAGAATTATAAAGCATCGTTTACTACAAGATTGTCTTGGTCAAAGTTTAATAATATTCAAAACACTACCTTAACGGTTAGAGAAAGTTTTACCCAAACTCATACAATTACAGCCGCGACAAATTATAAGAATTTTCCAAATTTAGAATTAGGCTACTCGTTAACGGTTAATGATTATAATAACACGAAATTTTACACAGATAAGCCTTTTGTAAAATTAGATTATTATTTCTTGAAAAGTTTTTCATTTGTTTCAGAATATGAGTTTTATCACTATTATAACGGAGATAAGACGGTCAATAATGAATATGATTTTCTGTCTGCAAGTTTGATTTATCAAAAAACCAAAGAAAGTAAATTAGAGTATAAAATTGCTGCAACTAATTTATTAAATACAACTTCTTTAAATGATGATAGTTTTTCGCAGTTCTCAACTCGAACTTCACAGTATGTTGTTCAACCTAGATATATAATTTTTAGTTTGAAGTATAATTTATAATTTGAATGTATTTAACAAAAAAAACCACGCTTTTGCGTGGTTTTTTTTGAGTATTTCTACAATTTAAATTGTTAAAGTTTAAATGCAGTTTTAACAGCATCAACAAAATCTAATTTTTCCCAAGTAAATAAATCTACAGTAACGGTTTTAGTTAAACCGCCAGGAGCAGAGAAGGTTTTAGTAACCGTTTCGGGTGTACGTCCCATGTGTCCGTAAGCAGCTGTTTCACTATAAATAGGATTTCTTAATTTCAAACGTTGCTCGATAAAGTACGGACGCATATCAAAAATACCTTCCACTACTTTACTAATTTCTCCATCCGTCAAACTCACTTTTGAAGTTCCGTAGGTGTTTACGTTGATTGATGTTGGTTTTGCTACACCAATAGCGTAAGACACTTGTACCAAAACTTCGTCACACAATCCAGCCGCTACTAAGTTTTTAGCAATATGACGGGTTGCATAAGCTGCAGAACGGTCTACTTTCGAAGGGTCTTTCCCAGAGAATGCCCCACCACCGTGAGCTCCTTTTCCACCATACGTATCGACAATGATTTTTCTTCCTGTTAAACCAGTATCTCCGTGAGGTCCTCCGATAACGAATTTTCCTGTTGGGTTAATGTGATACGTTATATTGTCATTGAATAAATGTGCATATTGTGGGTATTTCGCTTTGATACGCGGAATCAAAATACTAACTAAATCCGATTTGATTTTAGCTAACATTGCGGCTTCTTGATCAAAATCATCGTGTTGTGTAGAGATAACGATAGCATCAATTCGAACCGGTTTGTTATCGTCTGAATATTCTAGCGTTACTTGCGATTTTGCATCAGGACGTAAGTATTTGATTTCGTTGTTCTCTCTTCTTAAGTTAGCCAATTCAATCAAAATAGCATGAGATAAATCCAAAGCCAAAGGCATGTAATTTTCAGTCTCATTGGTTGCATAACCAAACATCATTCCTTGATCACCTGCTCCTTGCTCTTCTTTACTTGCTCTATCCACTCCTTGGTTAATATCAGCTGATTGTTCGTGAATAGCAGAAAGGATACCACAAGAATTCGCTTCAAACATGTACTCGCTTTTAGTGTAACCAATTTTTTTGATTACATCACGAGCAATTTGTTGTACATCTAAGTAGGTATTTGATTTTACCTCTCCAGCCAAAATTACTTGACCAGTTGTAACCAACGTTTCACAAGCTACTTTTGAATCGGCATCAAATGCCAAAAAATTATCAATTAATGCATCGGAGATTTGATCAGCCACTTTGTCTGGATGTCCTTCACTCACAGATTCTGACGTAAATAAATAAGCCATAATAATTTAATTTGTTTTAAATTAAGCGAGGAAAATAAGGAATTGCTACGAAACGCTAAAGGGGAATTCCTGCTTTAGCATTTTTTAACGAGGTTGCAATCAGTTCAAATTTTTCCTCTGAAATTAGAGTGCAAAGTTATAAAACCATTTTGAATTCCAAATCAAACTTTACTTTTTTTTGTTTCTAAAATGCGATTTGGTTTCGGTTTCATCAAAAAACAGGTGTTTTCTGCTCTTTTTTTTGAATTATTTCTTTCTAGAATTAGGATTTGTAAATAATTATTCTCAATTTTGGTACTCAAATAAAGAAAATATGAATTTTAAAATGTGTAAAATGGTACAATCGATTCAGGGAAAATCCTGCGGGTTGACTATTGCATAAATTAATTTACAACTAATATAGCAAAGCCTCCCGCAAAAAACGGGAGGTTTTTTTTATACTCAATAATTCAAACAAACAAAATGAAAAATTTCAAACAACAACAAAAACAAATTAAGATGGTAGCACTAGCGTGTTCTGCTGTCGTGATGTCTATTCGAGTCTGTTGATGCCAAAAGTTTTGTTTTACCCTTATAAAACCCCTTTTGGAATCTGTTTCAAAAGGGGTTTTTTGTTAACCCAAAAAAATAATAAACAATCATTTAATACATACAATCATGAAAAAAGAAACCCTTTACACGCCAAGTAGTCGATTCAGAAGATTGTTTCGAACGAAAACTATCAATACCAAATTGCTTTCGAACGAATTAATCCATCCGAGATTTGTTTTGACAGAAACCGATTTGTTGACTAAAACTAAGACTGTTAACTCGTTGTTATTTTTAATGTATTCTCAAGAAAATGAATCACTCTTTATTTAAAAAAAACAAATTATGCTTTGATTGACTCTTTTGAATGAAAAAAATAAAAATGATTGTTCGTTCAAAAGAGTAAATCAAAAGCGGTTTAATGGTGTTTTGTCCAATTATGCAGTAGTGAAATTTGTTTCTTTGAGAAATAAGACGTTAATTTGCATCTTGAAGTTTAAAATAAACGCATTGAAATGTTATAAAGAAAGGTAGAGGGATTAGACCCGATGAAGCCTTAGCAACCCTTCGGTAAATCGAAGAAGGTGCTGCATTCTACCACAGAAATGTGGAAAGATAACACGAGATTTTTCTAGCTTCCTTCTAGATTTTCTTTCTAATATTTCCAACACAAATCAATAATCACAACAGATTTGACATTGGAAAATAAAATCAACCAAATACAAATACAAAATTTCACCACCGAAAGTGGTGTGCAATATCCTGTTATTCAATTAAGTTACCAAGTTTTTGGTCTAAGTTTGAATTCAGCGCCTATTGTTTTAGTCAATCACGCTTTGACGGGAAACTCTCAAGTGATTGGAGCGCAAGGTTGGTGGAACGACTTAATTGGCGAAAGCAAAACAATAGATACACTTAAATATACCATTTTAGCTTTTAATGTACCAGGAAATGGATTTGATGGTTCTCTTATTGAAAACTACCAAGATTTTAATGCGAGAGATATTGCCAAACTATTCAATCAAGGAATTGCGATCTTAAAAATAAAGCAACTATTTGCTATTATTGGTGGTTCAGTTGGAGGTGGAATTGCTTGGGAAATGGCGGCTTTGGAACCTGAAATTACGCAGCATTTAATTCCGATTGCTACGGATTGGAAATCGACTGATTGGTTGATTGCGAATTGTTTTTTACAAGAGCAAATTTTATCCAATTCGTCTAAACCTATTGAAGATGCTCGGATTCACGCTATGCTGTGCTATAGAACACCGGAGTCTTTTTCGGCTAAATTCCAACGTACTACTAACGAAGAATTGGACGTTTTTAATATTGAAAGTTGGTTAGCGCATCACGGGAATAAGCTGCAAAAGCGTTTTCAGCTTTCGGCTTACAAAATGATGAACCAGTTATTGAAGACCATTGATATTACCAGAGGAAGAGATTCTTTTACTGCAGTTGCTTCAACAATACAAGCTGATATTCATATAATTGGAATTGATTCTGATTTGTTTTTTACGGCAAATGAGAACCGAGCTACGTATGAAGAATTAAAAAAACAGAAAGAAAATGTATCCTATCAAGAAATCGTTTCCATCCACGGTCACGATGCTTTTTTGATAGAATACCAACAATTACATAATTTATTGGCTACCATTTTTTAATGGTACAACCTATAAAACAGATACTATGAAGATTTTAAAATTTGGAGGAAAGTCATTATCTAACGGAGAAGGATTAGATAAAGTAGTTGCAATTATTTTAGACAAAGTAAATCAGGGCGAGAAAATAGCCGTGGTCGTTTCGGCACGTGGCAATGCTACGGATGAATTGGAAGAACTATTATCAATTGCGTCTAAAAATGAAAGTTACAAGCCCTTGTTAGAACAATTCAAATTGGAACAACAAAATGGTTTTGAAGATGTTGATCTGTCGGAAGAATTTACCGTTCTAGAAAAATTATTTGAAGGCGTAAGCTTAATTGGAGATTACAGCAGTAAAATTAAAGATCAAATTTTGTCGATTGGCGAAGTGCTTTCTGCTAAATTGCTTACTTCAATTTTGATAAAAAATGGTGTAAATGCCCGTTTTGCTGACAGTAGAGAATTGATTAAAACCGATTCGAAATTTGGCGATGCACAACCCATTGAGCAAGTATCTAAGAAAAATGTGGTGCAGTATTTCAAAGAAAATGAGGATGCAGTGAATATTGTAACCGGCTTCATTGCTTCGAATGCTAAAAATGTAACTACCACTTTAGGAAGAAACGGAAGTAATTATACGGCTTCTTTAATTGCTAATTATTTGAATGCAGAGGAATTACAGAACTATACTCACGTCGACGGTATTTACACTGCCAATCCTGATTTAGTTCCTGATGCGAAAAAAATTGATTATCTCACTTTTAATGAGGCGAATGAGTTGGCTAATTTTGGAGCTACCATTTTACACGCTAAAACAATTATTCCGCTGTTAGAGAAAAACATTCCGCTTCGAATTTTAAATACGTTCAATCACGAAAACAAAGGAACTTTAATTCGTTCTTCAGCGAGTAAAGAAGGGATTAAAACACTTTCAGTATTGGAGAACGTGGCGTTAGTGAATCTAGAAGGACGCGGATTGTTAGGAAAAACGGGAGTTGATGCCCGAATTTTCAAAGTGATGGGTGACAATGATATTAGTGTAAGTATCATTTCGCAAGGTTCTTCAGAAAGAGGAATTGGTTTGGTGGTAGATGCTGATAAAGCAACTACGGCAATGATTCAGTTGGAAAAAGAATTCGAAAATGATTTTTATTCTAAAGATGTGAATAAAATTTCGGTGACTGATAATGTATCGGTGATTTCTATCATCGGGCAAGATTTGAGTACTTTTCACAAGCCCTATACGGCTTTGATCAAAAATAAAATTGTTCCGATTTTGTTCAATAACACCGTTACGGGTAAAAACGTGAGTTTGGTGGTGAAAAAATCCGAATTGAATCGTGCCTTGAATGTTATTCACGGAGAGATTTTTGGGGTTTCCAAAAAAATCAACATTGCCATTTTTGGACACGGTTTAGTAGGCGGAACGTTGATTAACCAAATTCTTGAATCGGCTACAGCCATCGAGAAAAGGAAAGATGTGAAGTTGAATATTTTTGCTATCGCCAATTCTAAAAATGTATTGCTGAACAAAAATGGGGTGACTCCCAACTGGAAAAATGAAATCCAAAACAAAGGGACTTTGTACTCGATTCAAGATGTGATTGATTATGCCAATGAAAACCATTTGGAAAACTTAATTGCTATTGATAATACAGCAAGTGCTACTTTTGTGGAGAATTATATTCCATTGATTGAAAGTAGTTTTGATTTGATTTCGTCGAACAAAGTAGCGAATACGTTGAGCTATAGTTTTTACAAAAAACTTCGTAAAGTCTTGGCTGACAATCAAAAAACCTATTTGTATGAAACTAATGTAGGTGCTGGTTTGCCATTGATTGATACCATCAAATTATTGCACCTTTCAGGAGAAAATATTACTAAAATTAAAGGGGTATTTTCAGGGACTTTGAGTTATTTGTTCAATAATTTTTCAGCTAAAGACGTTCCTTTTAGTGAAATCTTGAAAGAAGCTATTGACAATGGTTACACAGAACCCGATCCAAGAGAAGATTTGTGTGGAAATGATGTTGGTAGAAAATTATTAATTTTGGCCCGTGAATTGGATTTGCAAAATGAATTCGAAGAAATTGCTATTCAGAATTTAATTCCGGAACATTTGCGTGAAGGAAGTGCATCCGAATTTTTGACTAAATTGAAAGAATTTGATGCCGTTTATGCCAAAATAAAAGAAGATCAACAACCGAATCACGTGTTGAGATACATCGGCGAATTGTCCGGAGATTTACAAAGTGATAAGGGGAATTTAGAAGTAAAACTAGTTTCAGTTCCTTCAGATACCGCATTAGGTGGATTGAAAGGTTCTGACTCGTTTTTCGAAATTTACACCGAATCCTATGGCGATAGACCAATTGTAGTTCAAGGAGCAGGAGCAGGATCGGCAGTAACGGCAAGAGGTGTTTTTGGAGATATCTTGAGATTGTCGGATAAAGGATAAGATTTCAGAATTACGATTTTTGATTTACGATTTATACAAACAAAGCAAATGAAAATAACATTAGAAAGAGTAAATGAGAACTTTCATTTTCAAATGAAAAATGATAGAGGACACCTTGTCAATGTGGATGCTCGTCCTGCCTTTGGTGGGAACGATATGGGGCCAAGTCCAATGGAATTGGTTTTGATGGGGGTAGCAGGATGTA
>JACCDV010260421.1_pt1 | contig 66778 bp, 61 predicted proteins | sample 7446131 | NCBI WGS metagenome assembly JACCDV01 (sample SAMN15323448, study PRJNA562643) | freshwater metagenome | isolation source: river surface water | place: USA:Blue River Watershed | collected 2017-08-17
AGGCCGGCCACACGCACGCCGCCGCCGCGCAGGCCTGGCGCGTGAGCGCGCAAGCCCTGCTGGGGGGCTGGGTGGGGCGGCGCGCCCCTGTTTGGCTGCCGCGCGTGGTCTACACCGACCCCGAAATCGCCAGCGTGGGCCTCACCCCCGAGCAGGCGCTGGCGCAGGGCGTGCCGCATGCGCGCACCCGCCTGTCGCTGGCGCAGCTCGACCGCGCCATCACCGAGGGGCGGACCGAGGGCTGGGTCGAGGTGCTGACACGGCCGGGCAGCGATCGCCTGCTGGGCGTGTGCATCGTCGCGCCGCACGCGGGCGAGATGCTGGCCGAGTGGACGCTGGCCATGCAGCACGGCCTGGGCCTGGGGCGTTTGCTGGCCACGGTGCATGCCTACCCGACCTGGTCGGAGGCGGCCTCGCGCCTGGCCGGGCAGTCGCAGCGCGAGCGCCTGCCGCCCTGGCTGCTGCGCGGGCTGCGCCGCTGGCAGGCCTGGCGCCTGCGCGCCTGAGGCCGCGCCGCGCTCAGCGCTGCGGGCCCAGGCCCTTGACCAGGCGGATGGGCTCGGCCTGCGGGCCGGCCGGGTGCACCTGCCCAATGATGGCCGCGTCGGCATAGCCGGCGGCATGCAAGGCCGCCAGACAGGCCTCGGCCTGCGCCGGCGCCACACCGGCCAGCAGGCCACCGGCGGTTTGCGGGTCGGCCAACAGGCGCACGCGCAGGTCGTCGGCATGGTCGCTGGCGTTGGCCAGCGCGCCGGCGAGCCGCTCGTTGGCCGCATGCAAGGAGCTGGTGATGCCCAGGCGCAGGGTCTCGAGCGCGCCATCGAGCACCGGCAAGGCGGCCAGGTCCAGGTGCACGTCCACGCCACTGGCGCGCGTCATCTCCAGCACATGGCCCAACAGGCCAAACCCGGTCACGTCGGTGCAGGCAAGCACCTGGTGCGCGCGGAACACCGCCGAGGCCTGCGCCGAGGACTGGCGCATGCGCAGCAGCGCCGCGTCCACCCAGCGCCCGCGCGCGCGGGCTTGTGCATGCGCGGCCAGCAAGGTGCCGGTGCCCAGCGCCTTGGTCAGGATCAGCAGGTCGCCCGGCTTGAGGCTGTCCTTGCGCATGGCTGCCTTGGGGTGATCGGCCAGCAGGCCATTGACCGCAAAGCCGATCGCCAGCTCCAGGCCCTCGGCGCTGTGCCCGCCCACCAGCGCGCAGTGCTCGGCATTGAGCACCTGCAGCGCGCCGGCCATGAGCTGCTCCAGCAGGCCCTGCACCTTGCGATCGAGCCCCGGCGGGATCGTCACGATCGCGCTGGCCGATTGCGGCTCGGCGCCCATGGCCCAGATATCGCCCAGGGCGTGCACCGCCGCGATCTGGCCGAGCAGGTAGGGGTCGTCAATCAACGCGCGGAAAAAATCCACCGAATGCACCAGCAACTGGCCAGGCGGCACCTGCAGCACCGCGGCGTCGTCGCCGGCCGTCAGGCCCAGGCGCACATCGGGGCGGCGCACCGGCTGCAAGGACTGCAGCGCGCGTGCCAGGATGTCGGGGCCGAGCTTGGCGCCGCAGCCGCCGCAGCGCATGGCCAGGGCCGAGAGGGCTTGCTGGCGCTCCTCGGGCGCCAGCGCCTGCGTGAGTGCCGGCTGCGCCGCTGCCGAGCCGGCCTGCGCCATGCGCGCCAGCGGCAGCCCATCGCCCAGGCGGTGCATGAAGCGCCGGTCGATGCGGTCCTTCCAGCTCCAGATCCAGTCGCCCCAGAAGCTCCAGTTCCCGCGCGAGGCCACAGCGTGCCGGTTGCCGGTGCTCACCAGCGCCAGCCAGTGGCGCTGCGGGCGCCACACGCGCAAGGGCCGTCCATGCAGCTGGCGGCGCAGGTTCTCGTGCAAGAGCGGGGCCATGCGCACCGCAAACACACCGGCTTTCTCAAGCGGACGGGGCACAAAGCTGGCGATGTCGCCGGCGGCAAACACGCGCGGGTCGCTCACGCTTTGCAGGTGCTGGTTGACCTGGATGAAGCCGCGCTCGTCCAGCGCCAGGCCGGTGCCGTGCAGCCAGGCCGGGCCGCCGGCCTGCGTGACCCACAGCACCTCGTCGGCGTCCAGCGTGCGCCCGCTGCTGGTGACCACACAGCCCGGTTGCACTTGCTGCACCTCGGCGTTCAGGTGCACCTCGACATTGCGCTCGCGCAGCACCGACAGCATGTGCGCGCGCACCCGTGGCGGGTGGGTGGGCATCACGTCGGCGTTGGCGCTGATCAGCACAAAGCGCAGGTTCTCGGGGTTGCGGCCCAGGGCGCGCAGCTCCAGGCGCAGGCGGTACTGCATCGACAGCACCATCTCGACGCCGGCCGCGCCGCCGCCCACCACCGCAATCGTCAGGCGCTGGCGCGATTGGCGCACCTTCTCGAGCAGGGCCAGCCAGCGTTGGTTGAACTCGCTGATGGGTTTGACGGGAATGGCCAGGGCTTGCGCCCCCTCGGCCAGGCGCTGCGGCGTGGCCCCGATGTTGATCGAGAGCAGGTCGTAATCCAGCGGCGGTCGGTCGGGCAGCATGACCTGCTGGCGCTCGCGGTGCAGGCCCACCGCGCGGCTGCGGATCAGGCGCGCACCGGCAAAGGTGGCCAGGCGCGAGAGGTCGATGTGGCACTCGTCAAAGCTGTAGTGGCCGGCCACATAGCCCGGCAGCATGCCCGAGTACGGCGTGTGTGTGTCGGGGCAGACCAGCGTCACGCGCAGGCCGGGTTCGGGCTTCATGCCCAGCATGCGCAGCAGCAGCGCATGCGAATGCCCGCCGCCGACCAGCACCAGGTCGCGCAACACGGGGGAAGAGGAGGTCATCATGGAAAAGGCTTGGGAGGCAATCCCCACATTGTTGCAGTTTCGCGCGGCGTCTCGGGTGGTTTTGCATGCCGCCTGGCCTGCGCGACCTCAAGGCCGCCGCTGCCGCGCGGTCCACTGCGCGCCCCAGAGCGCGGCGGTGCCCACCAGGCCCAGCAGCAGCATCACCCACAGGCCCAGGGTGTAGCCCCCGGTGGGCGACCACAGCAGCCCAAGCAGCAGCGGCGCGCCGGCGCGCGCCAGCGCCTGCGGCACGCCCAGCAGACCGTTGAGCTGGCCCACATGCTCGCGGCTGACGTACTGCGCCATGGCCGTGCCCTTGACGATGGTGTTCATGCCATTGCCCAGGCCGTAGAACAGCGCAAAGAGCAGCGCGCCCCACAGCGCCTGCCCGCTCACGAGCAGGGCGATCAGGCCCAGCGGCACCAGCACCGGGATCCAGCGGTTGGAGGTGTGCACGTCCCAGTGGCGCTCGAACACAAACAGCACCAGCCGCCCCATCACCTGCACCGCACCAATGGCCGCCGGCACCCACACCACCCAGTGCGGCGACAGGCCCCGCTCCTGCAAGAGCACGATCATGTGTGCGGGCAGGGCCGAGGTGATGCCCATCATGAGCAGGGTATAGACCGCCAGCAGCCAAAAGGGCCAGCGGCGCAGGTGCACGCCCAGGCGCACCGGGGCCCCGTCGCTGCCGTGCGTGCGCCGCGGCGGCGCCCCGCGCAGCAGCCAGGCGTGCAGGGGCAGGCACACGCCCCATTGCAGCAAGGCCAGCACGCGCAGCGCGTCGCGCCAGCCCAGCTGCTCGATCAGCAGGTGCGACAGCGGAATGAACACGGTGCTGGCCAGGCCGCCCAGAAAGCTCAGGATGAGGATGGCGCGTCGAAAGTCGCTGCCAAAGCGCCGCGTGACCAGCGCAAAGGCCGGCGCGTACAGGGTGGCCGACAGGCCCAGGCCAATCCAGATCCAGCAGGCGTAGAAGCCGGCCACCGAGTCGACCAGGCTGTGCGCCCACAGTCCCACGCCCACCCACAGCGAGCCCAGGGCCATGACCCGGCGTTCGTGCCCATGGTCGATCCAGCGGCCCACCAGCCAGGCGCTGGCCCCCTCGGCCAACAGGCACAGGCTAAAGGCCAGCGCCGAGCTGGAGCGGTCCATGCCCCAGGCCGCCTCGAGCGGCGGCACCAGCAAGGAGAAGGTGTAAAAAACACTGCCCCAGGTGATGAGCTGGGGCAGCGAGAGCCAAAGGCTAAAGCGGGTCAGGGAGGGGCCGCCTGCGTGCGGCCAGGAGGTGGCATGCATGCGGCATTATCGGGCCCGCGCAGGGCGAGCCATGCCGCGTGCGCGTCAGCGCTGCACGAGCTGCCAGCCCTCGGGGCAGTAGGGGGTGTGCGGGTAGAACTGCCCCACCGAGCCGCAGAAATAGCTGGCCGCAGCCGGCGCGGGTGGCGGCACCAGGGCGAGGCTTGGGGGCGGCACGATCACCGGCGGCGGCACGATCACCGGCGGCAGCACCGTGACTGGCGGCGGGGGCGGGGCGGGCGGCTGCGACGCCGCGTGCACCACCGCGCCGGCCAGGCCCAGAAACAGCAGCGGGGCGACCCAGTCGGACGAGCGCTTGATGTGGCCGTGGTGATGGCCGTGGCCCGGGTGGTGGCGGACACCGTGATCCCGTCCCCAGCCCCCTCGATCGGCCATGGCCGAGGTGGCCGAGAGCAACAGGCCCAGGCTGATGCAGGCAATGCCAACAGTTCGACGCATGAGAGGTCTCCAGATCAGCAGCAACCATGCCGCCGTGTGCCTTCAACGCGCGGGTGCCGGCCCTGTTGACCGCCGCCGGTCAAGCCCCGGTGTCAGATGTAAGCGTTTGTGGTGGGGTGCCGGCCAGAAAGGCCTGCGTCTGGGCCAGCGTGGGCATGCCGCCCAGCGCGCCCCGCGCCAGCGTGGACAGGGCCGCCGCCGCATTGGCGGTGGCCAGTGCCTGCGGCCAGTCTTGCTGGCGGGCCAGGGCGGCGGTCAGGGCGCCGGTGAAGGTGTCGCCCGCGCCCACGGTGTCGACCACCGCCATGCGGTGGCCAGGCACCGACAGCGGGGCCTGCCCCGGGCGGTAGAGTCGGCAGCCGGCCGCGCCCAGCGTCACCACCAGTGCCCCCACGCCGCGCGCCAAGAGGCGCGCCGCGCCCTCGTCGACCTGGGCGCAGCCGCTCAGCTGCGCCAGCTCGCCCTCGTTGGGGGTGAGCACGTCGATCAGCGGCCACAGCGCATCGGGCAGCGGCATGGCCGGTGCCGGGTTGAGCAAGGTGCGCGCGCCGCCGGCTCGGGCCAGCGCAAACGCGGTCTGCACCGCCGCCAGCGGCACCTCGCACGAGGCCATGACCCAGCGCGCGCCGGCCAGCTCGGCCTGTGCCGCCTGCACATGCTCGGGGGCCAAGCCCGCGTTGGCGCCGGGCACCACCACGATGCTGTTGTCACCGTCGTCGTAGACCAGGATCAGCGCCGTGCCATTGGGCTGGCCCGGCAGGCGCCGGGCGTGGCGCGCGTCAATCTGTTCCTGCTGCCACAGCGCCAGGCCCATGTCGCCAAAGCCATCGTCGCCAATGGCGGCCACCAGGCCGGTGCGCGCCCCCTGGCGTGCGCAGGCCACCGCGGCATTGCTGCCCTTGCCACCGGCCAGGCGCTGCAGGCCCTCGCCGTGCTGGGTCTGTCCCCGCTGCAGCGGGGCAGGGATCCGCGTCACCAGGTCCACGTTCCAGCTGGCCACCACCATCACGTCGGGATGCGTCATCCGCTGGCCTTTCCGTAGCCCATGGTTTGCGGCAGCCAGAGCACGATCTCGGGGAAGATCGTCATCGCCACCAAGAGGCCCAGCAGCATCAGCAAAAAGAGCCAGCCCTCGCGCATCATCTCGCCAATCGGGATGCCGGTCAGGGCCTTGGTCACGAACAGCAGCATGCCAAAGGGCGGGTGGATCAGGCCGATCATCATGTTGAGCACCACCAGCACGCCAAAGTGCACCAGGTCCACGCCCAGCAGCTTGGCCGCCGGCAGCAGCATGGGCACGAACACCAGCAGCAGCACCGAGACGTCCAGAAAGCAGCCCAGCAGCAGGAACAGGGCGTTGACCATGAACAGGAATTGCAGGCGCGAGAGCTGCAGGCTGTCGACCCATTGCGCCATGGCCTGCGGCACGCCCTCGGCGGTGAAGGCGTAGTTGAGCATGAAGGAGCCGGCCAGGATGATGGTGATGACCGCGCTGGCGCGCGCCGACTCCAGCACCACGCCCCAGAAGGCGCGCCAGCTCAGCGCGCGAAAGACCACCGCGGCCAGCACCAGCGCATGCAGGGCGGCCACGGCGGCGGCTTCGGTGGGGGTGAAGGCGCCCGAGTAAATGCCGCCCAGCAACACGATCGGCATGGACAGCGGCAGCGCGCCACGAAAGACGATGGCGGGCCACTCGCGCAGCGGCACCGGGGCCTCGCGCGGCATCTGGCGGCGCCGGGCAATGACCGCCACCACGCCCATCATCAGCACCGTCATGCACAGCCCGGGCACCACCCCGCCCAGAAACAGCGCGCCCACCGATGCGCCCGAGACCAGGGCGTAAATCACCATCGGGATCGAGGGCGGGATGATGGGGCCCAGCGTGGCGCTGGCCACCACCACCGCCCCGGCAAAACCGCGCGAGTATTCGGGCTTTTTGAGCATTTGCCGAATCGTCACCAGGCCGGGGCCGGCGGCGTCGGCAATGGCGCTGCCGCTCATGCCCGAGAAAATCACGCTCACCAGAATGTCCACCTGCGCCAGCCCGCCGCGCATGCGGCCGACCAGGATGCGGCAGAAATCAAAAATGCGCTCGCTGACCGTGCCCGCGTTCATGATGTTGGCGGCAAACACAAACAGCGGCACCGCCAGCAGCACATAGCTGTTGTAGAGGCCGTTGCCCACCTGCTCGACCATCAGTCCCACGTCCTGGCGCTTGACCAGCAGATAGGCCACGCCCGAGAGCAACATCGAAAAACCGATCGGCATGCGCAGCAGCATGCCGGCCAGCACCACGCCCACCAGGGCCCACAGGGCAAGGCTCATGACGGCAGATCCTGTCGTTCCAGACCCTGCCCGCGCAGCGCCTGCCAAATGCCCAGCAGGCTGCGCAGCACCAGGGCCAGCAGCAGGGCGATAAAGGGCATGAACACCCACTGGTACGAAATGCCCAGCACCGGCGTGCCCTCGCGCGCCATGAAGCGCACATAGTCCCAGCTGCCTGGCAGCGCGGCCAGGGCCAGGCCGCCCAGCAGCAGGTGACCCACCAGCTTCATCAGGCGGCGTGCGCCCACCGGTGCGCTGTTCCAGAGCAGGTCAAACACCACATGCTCGCGCTCGCGCACCATGAAGGCGCTGGCCCAGAGGATGACCCAGAGGTAGAGCACCACCGCCAGCTCGTCGGTCCAGGGCAGCGGCCGGTTCAGGCCAAAGCGCGCCCCGATCTGCACCAGAAAGGTCAGGAACAGGGCGAGGAACAGGCCCCCGCCCAGGTGCTGCGCCCACTGAACCCACCGCTTCATGCGCGCGTCCGATCAACGGGTGTTGTTGATGCGGTCCAGCAGACCGGCCGGCCAGACCTTGGCGTACTCGGAGTTGGCATAAGCCCCTTGCACCGCCTTGCGGAAGGCCTCCACATCGGGCGTGACGACCTGCAGGCCTTCCTTGCGGAAGAAGTCCACGATCTGCGACTCTTCCTTGATGCGGTTGTCGTTGTTGTACTGCGCGGCGGCTTGCGCGGCGGCCTGCAGGTTCTGCTTTTGCTGCGCGTTCAGGCCGTTCCAGGTCTTGTTGGAGATGGCGATGAAGATGCCGTCGACCAGGTGGTTGGTCAGCACCAGCTGCTTGGTCACCTCGTAGAACTTGGCGGCGCGCACCGTGGGCAGCGGGTTGTCCTGGCCGTCGATGGTGCCGGTTTTCAGGCCCAGGTAGACCTCACCAAAGGCCAGCGGTGTGGGGGTGGCGCCCAGCGCCTCACCCAGGAACAACCACTCCTTGGAGCCGGGCATGCGCAGCTTGACGCCCTTGAGGTCGGCGGGCGTCTTCACATTGCGCGCCTCGCGCAGGTTGACCTGGCGCGTGCCGAGGTAAATCGTCGACAGCACCGTCACGTCCATTTTTTCCGAGACGGTGCGAAACAGCTGCTGGCCGATGGGGCCGTTGAAGACCTTTTGCTGGTGCTGCGGATCGCGGATCACATAACCGGCGGTGAAGATCGAGAACTCGGGCACCAGCTTGGCAATGTCAAAGGCCGAGATGGAGGACAGCTCCAGGTTGCCGCGCGCCATGGCCGCCGGCTCGGTGCCTTGCTTGAAGAGCGAGGCATTGAGGTTGATCTGCACATCGAACTGGCCGGGCGAGGACTTGTCGAGCGACTCCTTGAACACCGTCCACATCTTGGCGTGCCAGTCATCGGGCACGGCAGGGGTCGAGATGCGCAGCGGGATCTTTGCTTGCGCCATGGCCTGGCCGGCGACGCCGCACAGGCTGAGGGCACAGATGCCGGCGGCCAGCAGGCCGCGACGCAGGGTGGATGCGGGGTTCATGGTTGTCTCCTAGGCGGTGGTTGGAACACAGGGAATGGGTTGGGAACGGGGCTTCGCGCTCACTCGTGCGCGCGGTCGATGGCAAACGCCCCAATGGTGGCAGAAAACGCGGCATGTGTGGCCGCGTCCATGGCCACCAGCGGCGCGCGCACGCGCAGCCAGGCGGGGTCTTGGTTCAGGGTGGCCATGATGCTCTTGAAGGCCGGGATCATGACATGCGGGCGCACCAGATCCAGCGCCGCGTCGATGCGCGCGGCGTCGTGCGCGGTGCCCGGCGCATCGGGCGTGAGCACCAGGCGGGTGACCACGCGCGGCAGAAAATTCGCCAGCCCGCTGATGGCACCGGTGCTGCCCAGGCGCCCCATGGTTGGCAGATCGGGCTCGTTGCCCACGTACACCGTGATCGGCGGCATGAAGGCCTGCGCCAGGCCCACCGAGTGCGCGCGCTCGCAGGCACTGTCCTTGATGCCCACGACCAGGCCCGGGTAGCGCTGCAGCAGCGCGGCAATCACCGCTTGCGACAGCCCCACCCCGGTGACCTGGGGGATGTGGTAGAGGTAGAGGCGCCAGTCGCGGTGCCCCACAGCGGCGATCACCTCGTCGTAGCAGGCCAGGATGCCGGCGTCGCTCACGCCCTGGAAGAAAAACGGCGCCAGCACCAGGCAGCCGTGCACCCCTTGCGCCACTGCGTGGCGGGTCAGCACCCCGGTTTCGGCGGCGCTGGCGCAGCTGGTCGAGACGATGATGCGCTCGGCCGGCACGCCGCGCGCCAGCATCTGCACCAGCGCCTCCTGGCGCTCGGCCACAGAAAAGGACGGGCCCTCGCCGGTGGTGCCAAAAAGCGTCACCCCGCCGCAGCCGGCGGCCAGCAGCGATTGGGCGTGCGCGGCAAAGCGGTCGTGGTCGATGTTCAGCTGCGCATCCAGGGGCGTGAGCAGGGCCGGCCAGGCGCCGCGAAAACCGTTGCGATCGTTGAGAAAGTCGTGCATGGGCATTCCAGTGGGGGGTCAGGACGAGAAGACCGCGCCCGCGTCCTGCGGCACGGCGCCGGCCGCGAGCACGCGCCGGTCCTGCCCCAGCACGCGCTGGTGCGCGCAGTCGATGTGAAAGGCCAGGCGCTGCGCCACCCGCTGCGGGTCGCGTTGCTGCAGCGCCTCGATCAGGTTCAGGTGCTCCTGCATGGCCGGCAGCAGCACCTCGGACGAGAGCGTCGAGCGCTCCAGGTGGATCAGGCGCACGCGCAGGCTGTTGATGCGGTAGGTTTGCGAGATCAGCTCATTGCCCAGCGAATCGATCATCAGGTCGTGCAGGCCCCAGTCGACCGAGGTCGCGTCGGTGAGCAGCTCGTCGTCGATGGGGCCGCGGCGTGCGCGCTCGACGATCTCGCGGTGCGCCTGCTCGATGGCGTCGAGTTCGGAGGCGCTGACCACCTGCACAAAGCGCAGCGCCGCCTCGCGCTCGAGCAGGCCGCGCAGCTGAAAGGCGTTGTGGATCAGGGCCAGGTCGACATGCGCAATCTGCAGGCCGCGCTGGGGCACCGTGCGCAACAGGCCCTCGGCCTCCAGGCGCGGGATCAGCTCACGCACCGCGCCCAGCGGCATGTCGAGCAGCTGCATCAGCTCGCGCTGCGAGACAAACTGGCCCGGCCGGATGTTCGCGCCCAGGATCTGCTGGCGAAAATTCTCGTAGGCGCGGGCGCGCAGCGACAGGGTGGGGGCGGGACGCACAATGGGGCAAGTGGATGCAAACAACTGACATGTTAGTCCCGCCATCCCAGCCTGCGCATGCGGTCAAACCCTGAGGCCGCGCGCCGTCTGCCCGCTTGTCAAGCCCGGTCAGATCGCTAACATGTCAGCATCCCATCCATCCCCTGTTCTGCCATGACCGAGCTGGTGTTTCACGCCTGTACCGACGGGACCCGCCTGGGCTTGGGCGGTGCCCCCCTGGGCAATCTGTTTGCCCCGGTGCCCGACGCGCAGGCGCGCGAACTGCTGGCGCAGGTCTGGGCCGACGGCGGGCGCTGCTACGACACCGCGCCGCATTACGGCCACGGCCTGTCGGAGCGGCGCATCGGCGACGCGCTGCGCGCGCAGCCCCGGCAGCACTACTCCCTCTCGAGCAAGGTCGGGCGGCTGCTGCGCCCCGACGCGGCGGCCCCGGCCGAGCAGCACAGCTATGTGCAGACCCTGCCATTTGTGCAGCACTGGGATTTCTCGGCCGCGGGCGTGCGCCGCAGCGTCGAGGACAGCCTGCAGCGCCTGGGTCTGGCGCGCCTGGATGCGGTGTTCCTGCACGACATCGACGTGGCCGGGCCGGCCGCGCAGGTGCTGCCCCAGGTGATCGACGAGGCCCTGCCCACCCTGCACCAACTGCGCCGCGAGGGCCTGGTGGGCGCGGTGGGCCTGGGCGTGAACGACCAGGCGGTGGTGCGCCAGTTGCTGGCGCACGCCGACCTGCAGGCCCTGTTGCTGGCGGGCCGCTACAGCCTGCTGGACCCCTCGGCCCTGGACCTGCTGCCCGAGCTGGGGCGCCGCCAGGTGGCGCTGGCCCTGGGCGGCGTGTTCAATTCGGGCATTCTGGCGCAGCGCCTGCAGCCGGGGCAGACGCCCACCTTCAACTATGCGCGCGCCCCCCAGCCCTGGCTGGACAAGGCGCTGCACCTGCAGGCGGTGTGCGATCGGCACCAGACCCCGCTGCCGGCGGCGGCGCTGCAGTTTGTGCTGGCGCATCCGCAGGTGCAGATGGTGCTGCTGGGCGTGCGCCACACCCGCGAGTGGCAGCAGGCGCGCGCCCATGCGCGCCAGCCCATCCCCGCTGCGCTGTGGGCCGAGCTGGTGCACGAGGGCCTGCTGCCCGCCCATGCCCCCACCCCGGCCGAGGCCGCATGAGCCTGGACGCCCACTTCCACGCCTGGCAGCCCGCACGCGGCGATTACGGCTGGCTCACGCCGGCGCTGGGGCCGCTGTGGCGCGAGGTGCAGGTGCCACACTGGTGGCACGAGGCCGCGCCGCACGGCGTGCAGGGCGGGGTGTTGGTGCAGGCCGCCCCCACCGCCGCCGAAACCGACTTTCTGCTGGCGCAGGCGGCCGCCCACCCCAGGGTGCTGGGCGTGGTGGGCTGGGTTGACCTGACCGCGCCCGACGCCCCGGCCCAGGTGCGCGCGCGCGCCGCGCAGCCGCGCCTGGTGGGCCTGCGGCCGATGCTGCAGGACCTGGCCGACACCGACTGGATTGCGCAGCCGGCGGTGCAGCCCGCCCTGGCGGCGATGGCCGAATGTGGCCTGGTGCTGGACGCGCTGATCCAGCCGCGCCACCTGCCGGTGCTGCAGCAGGTGGCGCGCGCGCACCCGGGCCTGCGCATCGTTATCGACCACGGGGCCAAGCCGCGCATGGACGCGGCGAGCGCGCCCGGCAGCGCGGCCTGGCAGGCCTGGGCGCAGGGCCTGCAGGCCCTGGCCGATCTGGCCCCGCACGGCCGCATCGTCTGCAAGCTCTCGGGCCTGTGGACCGAGGCCCCGGCGGGCCAGCCCTGCGCCCATGTGCAGACGTGGGCGCAAGCCCTGCTGCAGATCTGGGGCCCGCAGCGCCTGCTGTGGGGCAGCGATTGGCCGGTGCTGGAGCAGGCCGGCCCCTATGCCGCCTGGTGGGCGCACACCCAGGCCCTGCTGGCGCCCCTGTCACCGGCCGAGCGCCAGGCGGTGCTGGGCGAGAACGCACGCCGCGTCTACCGGTTAGAAGACCCTTTGCGCCCGCTCTGAGCAGCGCTCACCCCCCCACCAGCGCCCGCCGCAGCTGCACCGCTTCGGCCACCTGGGGGGTGTCGATGGTGTCGCTGCCGGCCAGGTCGGCGATGGTGCGCGCCACCCGCAAGCTGCGGTGCAGGCCGCGGCCGCTCCAGCCCAGTTGCAGCGCCGCGCGCTGCAGCCACTGGCTGGCCGCCGCGGTCAGGTGGGCGTGCTCGGCCAGGGCCTGGCCTTGCAGCGCCTGGTTGGCCACGCCCTGGCGCGCCAGCGCGCGGGCATGGGCACGCGCGCAACGCTCGGCCACCGGCGCGCTCGCCTCGCCAGGGCCGGCGTCCATCAGCGCCTGCGGCGACAGCGCCGCCACCTCCACCTGCAGGTCGATGCGGTCGAGCAGCGGGCCGCTCAACTTGCCCTGGTAGCGCGCCACCTGCTCGGGCGTGCAGCGGCAGCGCTGCAGCGCGCTGCCCAGGTGCCCGCAGGGGCAGGGGTTCATGGCCGCCACCAGCTGAAAGCGCGCTGGAAAATCCGCCCGCCGCGCCGCCCGCGCGATCGTGATGTGCCCGCTCTCGAGCGGCTCGCGCAGCGCCTCCAGCGCATGGCGCGGAAACTCGGGCAGCTCGTCCAGAAACAGCACGCCCTGGTGCGCCAGCGAGATCTCGCCCGGGCGTGGGGGCGAGCCCCCGCCCACCAGCGCCACCGCGCTGGCGCTGTGGTGCGGCGCGCGCGTGGGCCGCTCGGCCCAGTGGCGCGGGTCAAAGTGCCCGCTCAGGCTGTGCAGGGCCGCGCTCTCCAGGGCCTCCTGCACCGACATGGGGGGCAGCAAGCCGGCCAGGCGTTGCGCCAGCATCGACTTGCCCGAGCCGGGCGGCCCCACCATCAGCAGCGAGTGGCCGCCCGCCGCCGCGATCTCGAGCGCGCGCCGCGCCGCCGCCTGGCCTTTCACATCGGCCAGATCGGGCCCAACGCGCGCGGGCGGCCCGCCAGGGGCGGCCAGCACCCGCTGCCAGCCCGGGGCCGGCGCCTGCTCGCCCTCGGGGCGGCACTGCTGCACCACATCCAGCAGGTGCGTGGCCTGGTAGACCACGCTGCCGGGCACCAGCGCGGCCTCCTGGGCACAGCCTGGGGGCAGCACCAGGCGCGCGGGCGGGCCCGACCCGGCCTCGCGCTGCATGGCCAGCGCCATGGCCAAGGCCCCGCGCACCGGGCGCAGCTCGCCGGTCAGCGACAGCTCGCCCGCCCACACCGTGCCGGCCAGGCGGGCCCCGTCGATCTGCCCGCTGGCGGCCAGAATGCCCAGCGCCATCGGCAGGTCCAGCCGCCCCGAGTCCTTGGGCAGATCGGCCGGCGCCAGGTTGACGGTGATGCGCTGGTTGTGTGGAAAGTCCAGCCCGCTGTTGAGAATGGCCGAGCGCACCCGCTCGCGCGCTTCCTTGACCTCCACATCGGCCAGGCCCACCAGCGTGAAGCTCGGCAGGCCATTGGCCAGATGCACCTCCACCGTCACCGATGGCGCCTGCAGGCCCGCCAGCGCGCGGCCATGCACCAAAGACAAGCCCATATGCCCTCCCTGCCCCATCTTGGTGCGTGGGGCGCGTGTGTGGCCGGCGCACCGGGCGGGTGCATCGGCTGGATTGGAGTGGCGATCTGAGCACATGCGGTCGCGCCTTGTCATTCGGGAATCTCCCCCCGCAATTCGCCACGTCATGAACTTGGCACGGTCTGTGCTTGATGGGTGCATCCCACACGATCCAAGAAAGGAAACCACCATGCGCACCCCCTCCATCGCCACCCGTTTTGTGCTTGGCACCCTGAGCGCCGCCGCCCTGGCCACCGCCATGCCCGCTGCCGCCGCCGACGAGCCGGCCAGCAGCCTGAGCTTCAACGCCGGGGTGGTCAGCGACTACCGCTACCGGGGCATCTCGCAGACCCGCCTGCAGCCGACCCTGCAAGGCGGTGTCGACTACGCCGACAAGAGCGGCGTGTACGTGGGCGCCTGGGCCTCGGGCATCAAATGGATCAAGGACAGCACCGCCACGGCAGGCGACGTGGAGCTTGACCTGTACGGCGGCTACAAGGGCACGGCCGGCGATGTGGCCTACGACGTGGGCTTTCTGCGCTACGAGTACAGCGGCAACAAGCTGGGCAATGTGGCGGGCTTCGGCAACGCCAACACCAACGAGGTCTACGCCGCGGTGACCCTGGGCCCGGTGACGGCCAAGTACTCGCACGCGCTCTCCAATCTGTTTGGCAACCTCAACAGCAAGGGCAGCAGCTACCTGGACCTGAGCGCCACCTTTGACCTGGGCAGCGGCTTCACCCTGGTGCCGCACCTGGGCTACCAGCGCGTGAAAAACGTGGCCAATGCCTCGTACACCGACGCTGCCCTGACCCTGAACAAGGACCTGGGCAATGGCCTGACCTTCAGCGCCGCCCTGGTCGCCACCGATGCCGACAAGGTTTTTTACACCCTGCAGAACAAGTTCAACGGCAAGACCGGCGCGGTGCTGGGCCTGAAATACAGCTTCTGATCCATTCCAACCTTTAGGAGACCGCCATGAAACTGGTGACCGCCATCATCAAACCCTTCAAGCTCGACGAGGTGCGTGAAGCCCTCTCGGGCATTGGTGTCCAAGGCATCACGGTGACCGAGGTCAAGGGCTTTGGCCGCCAGAAAGGCCACACCGAGCTCTACCGCGGGGCCGAGTATGTGGTGGACTTTCTGCCCAAGGTCAAGGTCGAAGCGGCCGTCTCTGACGAGCTGGTCGACCGGGTGATCGAAGCCATCGAGGCCGGTGCCCGCACCGGCAAGATCGGCGACGGCAAGATTTTTGTGTACGACCTCGAACAGGTCATCCGCATCCGCACCGGCGAGACCGGCGGCGCGGCGCTATGAGTTCAGAAAGAGAGCGCATCATGAAAAAACTCTTTGCCAGCCTGGCCCTTGGCCTGAGCCTGTTCTTTGGCGGTCACGCGGCGATGGCCCAGACCGCCGCCCCGGCCGCTGCGCCCGCTGCCACCGAGCAGGCAGCGCCGGCCACGGCCCCTGCGGCTGCCCCGGCAGCAGCGGCCGAGCAAGCCGCCCCGGCCCCCGTGCCCAACAAGGGCGACACCACCTGGATGATGGTCTCGACCCTGCTGGTCATCATGATGGCCGTGCCCGGCCTGGCCCTGTTCTACGGTGGCCTGGTGCGCAGCAAGAACATGCTGTCGGTGCTGATGCAGGTCATGGTCACCTTCTCGATGATCACCGTGCTGTGGTTCATCTACGGCTACAGCCTGGCCTTCACCGAGGGCAATGCCTTCATTGGCGGGTTTGACCGCTTGTTCATGAAGGGCATCTGGGACAACGCCACCGGCACCGTCGCCAACGCGGCCACTTTCAGCAAGGGCGTGGTCATTCCCGAGATCTCGTTTGCCGCTTTCCAGGCCACGTTTGCAGGCATCACCTGCGCGCTGATCGTCGGTGCCTTTGCCGAGCGCATCAAGTTCTCGGCCGTGCTGCTCTTCATGGTGCTGTGGTTCACCTTCAGCTACCTGCCGGTGGCGCACATGGTCTGGTTCTGGATGGGCCCGGACGCCTACACCGCCAAGGAAGTGGTGGACGAGATGACCGGCAAGGCCGGCCTGATCTGGCAGTGGGGCGCGCTGGACTTTGCCGGCGGCACCGTGGTGCACATCAACGCCGCCGTGGCCGGTCTGGTCGGTGCCTTCATGGTGGGCAAGCGCCTGGGTTATGGCCGCGAGGCGATGGCCCCGCACAGCCTGACCCTGACCATGGTCGGTGCCTCGCTGCTGTGGGTGGGCTGGTTTGGCTTCAACGCCGGCTCGGCCCTCGAAGCCAACGGTTTTGCCGCCCTGGCCTTCATCAACACCCTGGTCGCCACCGCCGCCGCCGTGCTGGCCTGGTGCGTGGGTGAGGCGCTGATGCGCGGCAAGGCCTCGATGCTGGGGGCCGCTTCCGGCGCCGTGGCCGGCCTGGTGGCCATCACCCCCGCGGCCGGCAACGTCGGCATCGGCGGCGGCCTGGTGATCGGCCTGATCGCCGGCTTTGCCTGCCTGTGGGGCGTCAACGGCCTCAAGAAGCTGCTCGGCGCTGACGACTCGCTGGATGTGTTTGGCGTGCACGGCGTGGGCGGCATTGTGGGCGCCCTGCTGACCGGCGTGTTCAACTCGCCCAGCCTGGGCGGCCCCGGCTTTGTGGCCGACTGGGTCACCGCCACCGGCGTCACCGCCGCCGACTACTCGATCGCGGCCCAGGTCTGGACCCAGCTCAAGGCCGTGCTGCTGACGGTGGTGTGGTCGGGCGTGGTCTCGGTCATCGCCTTCAAGATCGTCGATCTGGTGATCGGTCTGCGGGTGAGCGAAGAGGCCGAGCGCGAAGGCCTGGACATCACCTCGCACGGCGAGTCGGCCTACCACGGCTGATCCGCAGCGCTTGCAAGTGGGCGGCCCGTCAGGGCGGCCCAACTCCCCAGCCCGGGCGCCCAGCGTCCGGGCTTTTTTTCTGGGCGCCTGGCGCCCGCTGCCTCATGCACAATGCGCGCATGACGATGCCCAACCCCTTCTTGACGATGCCCATGCCGGCCTGGCAACGCCTGACCGAGCAGCCCGACGGCTTGAGCGAATCCCCTTTCTGGCACGCGCAGGAGTCGCGGCTGTACTGGGTCGACATTCCGGGCCGGCGCATTGGCCGCATGCGGGTGCAGGGCCTGGACGAATTGCAGGCCGAGCCGCCCGAGTACTGGGACCTGCCCGAAGAGCCCGGCTGCCTGGCGCCGGTGGCGCGCGAGGACGGTGGCGGCCTGGTGCTGGCGCGCCGCGACGGGGTGTTTCGCGCCCGCGCCTGGGGCGGCGCCTGGGAGCTGCTGGCCGCCGCCCCCTACGACACCACCCGCCTGCGCTTTAACGACGGCAAATGCGACCCCCGCGGGCGCCTGTGGGTGGGCACCATGTACGAGCCACGCGGCCAATCGCTGGGCGTGCTCTACCGGCTCGACCGGCAGGCCGGCGGCTACCAGCTGCAGCCCATGGCGCACGGCGCCATCGTGGCCAATGGCCTGGCCTGGTCGCCCGACGCGCGCACCCTGTACTGGTCTTGCACCGGGCATCACCAGGTGCGGGCCTGGCAGTTCGATGCCGACAGCGGCACGCTGGCGGCCGAGCGCGTGTTCCAGTCGCTGCCCAAAAAGCCCGAGGGCTGGGCCTGGGGCGACGCGCGCGCCTACGAGGGGCGCCCCGACGGCGCCAGCGTGGACGCCGAGGGCGCGTACTGGTCGGCGCAGATGGAGGGCGCTTGCCTCAAGCGCTTTGCCCCCGACGGCCGCCTGCTGCAGACCGTGCCCACCCCGGTGCTGTGCCCGACCATGCCCTGCTTTGGCGGGCCCGACGGGCGCACCCTGTTCATCACCAGCGCCAGCGACGGCCGGCCCGCGCATGAGCGCCAGGCCTTGCCGGGCGCTGGCTGCATCTGGGCCCTGCGCGTGCCGGTGCCCGGACTGCCGGTGCAGGCCTGGCGCGCCTGAGCGCAATTTCCCGCATGGCGGTCGTGCAAAAAATTCACGGCCCGGCAAGGAGGGCGCGGTTTACCATCAACGCCCATGAACGCAGCACTTGAACACCTCCGGGACGCGGTCCGCGCCGCCGCCGCCGACGGCCGGCGCCTTCGCCTGCGCGGCGGGGGCAGCAAGGACTTCTGGGGCGCCCCCCTGCAGGGGCAGGTGCTGGACACCCGCGCCTACCAGGGCATCATCGCCCACGAGCCCAGCGAGCTGGTGGTGACGGTGCGCGCGGGCACCCCGCTGGCCGAGCTTGAGGCGGTGCTTGCCCAGGCCGGCCAATGCCTGCCGTTTGAGCCGCCCCACTTTGGCCCGCAGGCCACCGTGGGCGGCATGGTGGCCGCCGGTCTGGCCGGGCCCGCCCGCGCCACGGTGGGCGCGGTGCGCGACTTTGTGCTGGGCGTGCGCATGCTCAACGGCCGCGCCGAAGATCTGTTCTTTGGTGGCCAGGTGATGAAGAACGTGGCCGGTTACGACCTCAGCCGCGTGCTGGCCGGCAGCGCCGGCACCCTGGGCGTGATCACCGAGGTCAGCCTCAAGGTGCTGCCCCTGGCCCCGGCCGAATGCACCCTGGTCTGCGTGGGCCTGGCGCAGCCCGCCGCGCTGGACCTGCTGCACCGCTGGGGCGGCCAACCCCTGCCGCTCAATGCCAGCGCCTGGGTGCACGACGACAGCCAGGTGCCTGCAGCCGACACCTTGTTTGTGCGCCTGCGCGGCGCGCAGGCCGCCGTGGCCGCCGCGCAAACCCGCATGGCCGCCGACGCCCAGGCCCTGGGCGCGCAGGTGACGGTGCGCAGCGACCCGGCGGTCGCCGCTGACTGGCGCGCCAGCGGCGAGCAAACCTTGCCGTTTTTCCAGGCCCCCTCGCCCCAGCATGCGCTGTGGCGCCTGTCGCTGCCCCAGACCGCGCCTGCGCTCGACCTGCCCGGCCCTTGCTACATCGAGTGGCAGGGCGCGCAGCGCTGGGTCTGGGCGCCGGTGTCGGCGGCGGCCGCGCTGCATGCCCTGGCCGCGCAGCACGGCGGCCACGCCCTGCTGTTTCGTGCCAGCGCGTCGGGCGGCGCGGCCGACAAGGCCGCTGGTGTGGCCAGCCCGCTGCCGGCCGTGGCCCTTCGCCTGCAGCAACAGCTGCAACAACAATTCGACCCGCACGGGGTCTTTGCCACCGGCCGACTGGGCCACTGAGCCATGCAAACCCAACTTGCCCCCGAGTACCAGCAGAGCGTGGCAGGCCGCGAGGCCGAGGCGATTCTGCGCAAATGCGTGCACTGCGGGTTCTGCACCGCCACCTGCCCGACCTATCAGCTGCTGGGCGACGAGCTCGATGGCCCACGCGGCCGCATCTACCTCATCAAGCAGGTGCTCGAAGGCGCCGAGCCCACGCGCGCGACCCAGCAGCACCTCGATCGCTGCCTCACCTGCCGCAACTGCGAATCCACCTGCCCCAGCGGCGTGCAGTACGGCCAGCTGGTCGACATCGGTCGTGCGCTGGTCGAGGCCAAGGTGCCGCGGCCGCTGCCCGAGCGCGCGCTGCGCTGGGCGCTCAAGGAGGGCCTGCCCTCGCCCTTGTTTGGCCCGGCCATGAAGCTCGGTCAGCAGGTGCGCGCGCTCTTGCCCGCCTCGCTGCAAGCCAAGGTGCCCGCACGCCAGGACGCAGGGGCCTGGCCCACGCGGGCGCACGCGCGCAAGATGCTGATGCTGGCCGGCTGCGTGCAGCCCGCCATGAGCCCCAACATCAACCACGCCACCGCGCGCGTGCTCGACGCTTGCGGCATCGAGCCGGTGATCGCGCCCGCGGCGGGATGCTGCGGCGCGGTCAAGTTCCACCTCAACGACCAGGACGGCGGGCGCGCGCAGATGCGCGCCAACATCGACGCCTGGTGGCCGCTGGTGCAGGACGGCCAGGTCGAGGCCATCGTCATGAACGCCTCGGGCTGCGGCGTCACCGTCAAGGAATACGGCCATCTGCTGCAGCACGACCCGGCCTATGCCGACAAGGCCGCGCGCATCAGCGCCCTCACGCGCGACCTGAGCGAGCTGCTGCCGCAGCTCATGCCCGAGCTGTCGGCCCGCATCCGGCCCGAGCAGGCCCGCGCCGCCGGCGAGCTGGCCTTCCATCCCCCCTGCACCTTGCAGCACGGCCAGCAGCTCAAGGGCGGCGTCGAGCAGCACCTGGGGGCGCTCGGGTTTTCCGTGCGCGTGGCCGGCACCGAGTCACACCTGTGCTGCGGCTCGGCGGGCACCTACAGCGTGCTGCAGCCGGTGCTGGCCCAGCAGCTGCGCGAGCGCAAGCTCGGCCACCTGCAGGCCCTGCAACCGGCCGCCATCCTGAGCGCCAACATTGGCTGCATCACGCATTTGCAAAGCGGCACCGACACCCCGGTGCGCCACTGGGTGGAGCTGGTCGATCAGGTGATGGGCGCCAGCGCCTGACGCCCCGTCCCCTCAGACGCTGCTGACCACAAAGCTCACCACGGTGGCGCAAGAGCCGCCGATGTTGAGCGTTTGCAGGCGACGGGCGCCCTCGATCTGCATGGGCCCGGCCTGGCCCGTGACCTGACGCGCCGCGTCCAGCAGCATGCGGCTGCCGGTGGCGCCCACCGGGTGGCCGCAGCCGATCAAGCCGCCGCTCATGTTGATCGGGCAGGCACCGCCCGGCTCGATCACGCCCGACTCGACCGCCTGCCAGCTCTGGCCCGGCGCGCTCAGGCCCAGGTGATCAATCGCCACGTACTCGGTGGTGGTGAAGCAGTCGTGTGTTTCCACGCCGTCGATGCCCGAGATGTCGGGCACGCCCGCGCGTTGCCACGCGTCCTCGATGGCCTGGCGCAGGTGCGGGAACACATAGGTCTGGCCGCGGCTGCGCTCGAATTTGTCGAGCAGGCGCAGGCCCGCGTTGCGGTGGCCCCAGCCGCTGATGCGCGCCATGCGTGCAAAGTCCTGCCCGGTGCGCTCGGCATGCGCCTTGGCAAAGCGCGCACTGGCCAGCACCACCGCGCAGGCGCCGTCGGTGATCTGGCCGCAGTCCTGGCGCCGGGTGCCCGGCTCGATCAGCGGGTTGGCCTCGTCGTCGTCGGTGAAGGCCAGCGGGTCGAACTGCCACTTGCGGGTTTGCGCCAGCGGGTTGCGCTTGGCGTTGCCGTAGTTGATCTCGGCAATGCGGTTGAGGTGTTTGCGGTCCAGGCCATAGCGCGCCTCGTACTCCATGGCCACGCGGCCAAAGGCGGCCGGCCACATGAAGGTGCAGTCGATGTCCTCGTGCCCCTGCCAGGCGGCGGCGTTCTGGTTCACCGAGGCCTCGTTGCCCGGCATGTTCTTGAACTCCTCCACGCCCAGCACCAGCACGCAGTCGTAGCGGCCGGCCTCGATCTCGGCCATGGCTGTCAGCGCCGCCAGCGACGAGGAGGCGCAGGCGCCTTCGTGGCGCATGGCCGGCACGCCCCAGAGCTCGGGCACCACCTGCGCCACCATGGCGCCCAGGTGCGCCTGCTGGCGCTGCAGTTCCGCAAAGGCATTGCCCACATGGATGCTTTGCACCTGCCCGGGGTCGAGCCGGCTGTCGGCCAAGGCGCCCAGCGTGGCCACGCGGGTCATGTCGGAAATGTCCAGGCCCTCGCGCGACCAGACGCGGGCAAAGTCGGTCTGGTGACCACCAAGAATGTAAACAGGGGATGTCATGGGAGGGACTCCAGAAAAAAAATCAATCAAGCGACAGACCACCGATGCCGGTGATCACCTTGCCCCAGCGCTCGCCGTCTTCGCGCAGCATTTGCGCCAGCTGCGCCGGCGTGCTGCCCGCCAGGGTGTAGCCCAGCGGGCCAAAGCGTTCTTGCAGGGCCGGCTCCTGCAGCACACGGCCCACATCGCGCGCGATGCGGCCGATCACCGGCTCGGGGGTGCCCGTGGGCGCCATCAGCGCAAAGCGCGCATACGTGCCCTCCACGCTGGCGTAACCCAGCTCGGTGAAGGTGGGCACATCGGGCAGCACCGCCGAGCGCGTGGGCCCGTTGATGGCCAGCGCGCGCAGCTTGCCCGACTTCAGGTGCGCCTGGGCATTGCCCAGGTCCACCAGCAGCGCCGAGATCTGCCCGCCCACCAGGTCCGACAGGGCCGGCCCGGTGCCTTTGTAGGCCACGTGGATGAGCTGGATGCCGGCGGCCTGGTTGAAGGCCTCCACGCCCAGGTGGCCCCCCGTGCCCAGGCCGAACGAGCCGTAGCTCAGCTGGCCGGGCCGCGCCTTGGCCAGGTCGACGAACTCGCGCAGATTGCGCGCGGGCACCTCGCCGCTGACCAGCAAGGCCGCTTGCGCGGTGCCGATGGCCGATACCGGCGCCAGCTGCGTGCGCGGATCGTGCGGCAGCTTGCGCATGACCAGCGGGTTGATGACCACCGGCGAGGCCGAGGTCATGAGCAGGGTGTGACCATCCGGTGCGGCCTTGACCACCGCGTCCACGCCCAGCACGCCCGAGGCCCCGGCGCGGTTTTCCACCACCACCGGTTGCCGCCAGAGCTCGGCCAGGCGCTGCGCCATCAGGCGTGTGAGCAGGTCCGAGCCCGAGCCGGCGGCGGTGGGCACGACGATGCGCACCGGCTTGTCGGGCCAGGCGGGCTGGGCCAGGGCGGGCATGGCCGCTGCAGCCAGCAAGCAGGCCAGGGCGGCGCGTCGTGTGGCGCGGGCAGGATCAAACAGGGGTCGCATCGGGAGTCTCCTCTTAGGGTTGGGCGCTGGGCCGAAGGGCTTCTTGCAAATGCGGGATGGTGTCGGTAGGGCGGCCCGAGAGCTCGCTGAGCTCGTAGGCGTGGCGCACATCGGTGTAGTCGCGGTAGCCCAGGCGCGCCAGCGGGCGCACCCGGGGAATGTCCAGGCGCCCATCGGCGCTGAGCGCCGCGTCGTCGATGTGGATGCCCACCACCTCGCCCACCAGAATCAGCGCCTGGGCATCGGGCGTGTGGCCCGGCACCGCCATCTGCTGGCGCAGACGGCATTCGAACTGCACCGGTGAGCCTTGCACGCGGCGCGCGCGCACCTGTGTTGCGGGCAGCCAGGGAATGCCCAGCGCCTCGAATTCGTCCACCTCGGGGGGCAGGTCGCGCGAGCTGGCCAGCACCCAGTCGCGCAGATCGTAGGTGGCCATGTTCCAGACGAACTCGCCGGTGTCGACGATGTTGCGCGCGGTGTCCTTGAGGTGGCCATCCTCGCGCGCATTGCAGACCACGAGCACGGTTGGGGGATCCCAGGTGACGTTCTGGAACTGGCTGTAGGGCGCCAGGTTGTGCACCCCGCTGCTGCTCACGCTCGAGATCCAGCCGATGGGCCGGGGCACGCAGCAGGACTTGAAGGGGTTGAAGGGCAGACCCGAGGTCTGCTGGCCTGGCTGGTAGTACATCTTTTAGCCCCCCAGGATCTCGCGGGTGTCGGCCCAGCAGGAGTGGGTGCCGCTGCTGATGCGGTGCGGCAGCAGGATGCGCGCGACCGGGCCGGCGTCGATCTGGCGCGCGTCCAGCACCACGCATTCGGAGCGGTCGGTGTTCATGTCGGTGACAAAGCTCACCACATAGCCGTCGTCCTCGGCCTGGCTGTCAAAGCACGGCGCCATCGGCGACTCGCTGCCAAAACGCCCCTCGCCAAAGTAGTAGGACTGGCTCGCGCCGGTCTCGCGGTCGTGGCGCAGGATGCCGTCAAACAGGAAGGAGCCCGGGTGCGCCAGCATGTTGTAGGTGTAGCGGTTGGGGCGGCCCCAGTACTCGCAGTTGATCATGCCAAATTCCAGGTGCCGCTCGTCCAGACGCTTCTCGCGCGTGCTGCCATCGCGCAGGTTCAGGCGCCACTCGTAGAGGGTCGGGCCGTAGCGCTCGGGGCCCAGGGTCTGGCCCGAGTTGTCGTAACCGCCGCGCGGCATCGGCGTCTTCTGGTGGTAGCCCACCAACACCACCTCGTCGCCCTCTTCCCAGGCATTGAGCCAGTGCAGCACATAGGTCGGGCTGGCCTCGAACCAGCGGATGCCGGTTTGCGGGCTGTTGCGCCGCGGCACCAGCGCAAAGCGCGCGGGCTGGTCCTCGCGGTAGATCAGCTTGTGCTTGCCCTGGGTGAGCAGCGCCTCGTCCCAGTGCAGCGGGAAGTCGTTGAGGATGGCGTAGTGCTCGGTGAACAGCATGTCGTGCGGCAGGCGCGGGCCGGGCAGCGGCACTGGCACATAGTGCACCAGCTGGTTGTGGCGATCGACCTCGCCGTAGTGCATGAAGGGCGCGGTCTTGCTGTAGTTGAAGAACAGCAGGTCGCCGGTGCGCGGGCAGACCTTGGGGTGCGCCGAGATGCCCTCGGGCATGATGCGCGCGCCCCACTCGGGCACGCCCTTGAGCTCGAGCGTGCGGGCATCGAGCTGATAGGGTTCGCCGCACTGGTAGAAGGTGGTGAGCGCCATGCCGGCGTGCACGATCACATCGGTGGCCGAGGTGTCGCGCAGGCCACCACGGGCGCCCCAGCCGGGGCGTTGCGACAGGCCCGGCCGGTCGATCAGGCCGCCATACAGGGCGTGCCCGGCCACTTGCTCTTCTTCAAAGGCGCGGGTGCGCGTGAAGCGGTTGCGGTACTCGACCTTGCCGCGCTTGAAGCTCAGCTGGTGCAGCATGCCGTCGCCATCAAACGGGTGGTAGGTGCCCAGCGGCTGGTGCACCGGGTTCTGGGTGTTGCGCAGGTACACCCCATCCAGGCGCTTGGGCACCTCGCCAATGACCTCCAGCTCGGTCGCGGTCACTTCGTCGTAATTGGGCGCGAACGGGCCCGTCATATAGGGGTGCTGACCAGGCACCAGGGTGTGGCGGATGGGCGGGAGGGTTTGGACTTGCATGGGGAGACTCCAGAAAATGGGCGCGTTCGCCGCGCCCGTGCGGCACGCTCAGGGCGCGCGTTGTCGCAGCCGCGCCAGGGCGGCCACATAGTCGCGGTGCAGGCCGTCGACCACGGTTTGCACGGGTTCGACGGCATGGATGCTTCCCAGGCCCTGGCCCGCGGCCCAGACGTCGGTCCAGCGCTTGGCGGCAAACGACTGGTTGCTGTCGTAGTGGCGCGTGGGCGCCGCCGGCATGTTGTCGGGGTCGATGCCGACTTTGCGCAGCGAGGGCTTGAGCCAGCTGGCGGCGGTGCCGGTCAGGCCGGCGCTCACCAGCAGGTCCTCGGCATTGCTGTCGACCAGCATCTGCTTGTATTCGGGGTCGGCCTGGCTTTCGGTGGTGGCGATAAAGCGCGTGCCCATGTAGACCAGGTCGGCGCCGCTGGCGATGGCGCCGGCCACGCCCCAGCCGTCGCTGATGCCGCCGCCCACGACCACCAGGCCGTCAAAGAATTCGCGCACCGCGCTCACAAAGGCAAACGGCGAGAGCGTGCCGGTGTGACCGCCCGCGCCGGCGCAGATGCAGGCCAGGCCGTCGGCACCGGCGGCCACCGCCTTGCGTGCCAGCGTCAGATTGGTCACGTCGGCAATCACCTGGCCGCCGTAGCGGTGCACCACCTCGATGGCCGGCTTGGGGCTGCCCAGCGCGGTCACCACGATCGGCGGCTGGTAGCGCTCGATCAGCGCCAGGTCCTCGGGCAAACGGGTGTTGGACGAGTGCGTGACCAGGTTGGCGCACCAGGGCCCGACCCGCTCGGCGCCCAGCTCATCGCGCGCCTGTGCCAGCGCTTCGGTGATCTGCTGCATCCAGGCCTGCAAGGCCTCGATCGGCCGCGCGTTGGGCGTGGGGAAGGCGCCGACAATGCCAGCGCGGCAGGCGGCGGTGACCAGCGCCGGTCCCGAGATCAGGAACATCGGCGCCGAGACAACGGGCACGCGCAGCGTGCCCAGCCAGGCGGGCAGGGGGCGGCTCATCACTCGCTCGCCTTGAAGCCCGAGATCTTCACCGCCTCTTGCCAGCGGCGCGCATCGGCGCGGATGAAGTCGTTGAACTCGGCCACCGTGAAGGGCATGGGCTCGGAGGCGGTGACCTTCCAGCTGTCGATGATGGTCTGCGTGCGCAAGGCCTTGGCAAACACCGACTGGATGCGCTGCACCAGCGCGTCGGGCGTGGCCGCGGGGGCCGACAGGCCCGACCAGATGTAGATGGTCATGTCGGGCAGGCCCGACTCGGCAAAGGTGGGCACATTGGGCAGCAGGTGCGAGCGGCGCGGCGTGGTGATGGCCAGCACGCGCACCTTGCCCGAATCCACATGCGGCTTGACCGACAGGAGCGGCAGGAAGCCGGCGTCGACCTGGCCGCCGACCAGGTTGGTGACCGCCGGCGGCGTGCCGTTGAAGGGCACGTGCAACATGTTCAGGCCGGTGCGCTGGTTCATGATCACGCCGGCAAAGTGCGAGGAGTTGCCCGCGGTGAACGAGGCATACGACACATCGCGGCCGCGCGCCCAGGCGATGAAGTCCTTGAGGTTGGTGGCCGGCACCTTGTCGGTGTTGACCGCCAGCACCAGCGACGAGCCCAGAAAGCCGGTGACGTGCTTGAAGCTCTTGTCCGGGTCGTAGGGCAGCTTGCTGAAGGTGTAGGGGTTGATGGTCAGCATGCTGGTGTTCGACAGCAGCAGGGTGTGGCCATCGGGCGGCGCTTGCAGCAGGGCTTGCACGGCCACGAGGCCCGAGCCCCCCGGCTTGTTGTCCACCAGAATGGTCTGGCCGGTGTCTTTCTTGATTTCTTCCGAGACCTGGCGCAGGGCCTGGTCCAGCACGTTGCCGGGCGCAAAGGGCACCAGCACGCGGATGGGTTTGCTGGGCCAGTCGCTTTGCGCGGCCACGGGGCCGAAGGCGGCCACGCCAGCGGCGGCAGCCAGGGCTTTGAGGACGGTGCGTTTTTGCATGCTTGTCTCCGTTTTGGGTTGGGTAAGGAAAAAGGGAAAGGGATCTCAGGCGCCCAGCAAACCGCGCAAGGCGTCGGCCACGGCCTGGGGTTGTTGCAGGGGGACCATGTGGCCAATGCCGGGCAGGCGCGTGAGCGGCGCTTGCGGTGCGCAGCGGGCGATGTCCTCGGACATGGCCATCGGCGTCACGCGGTCTTCTTCACCGCAGACGATGCACATGGGCAGGGTGCTGCCCGCCAGCAGGGCGCGGTGGTCACGGCGCTGGGCAATCGCGCGCAGCTGCGCGACCGCGCGCTCGGGGCCAATGGCCAGCATCATGCGGCGCATGCGCTCGATCTGTTCGGGCTGGGGGGCGTGCATGCTGTACTTGAGCACGCCCTCGACGGTGCGCGCAAAGTCCGCCTGCATGGCGGCGATGGCTTTTTGCCGGCCTTCCAGGCTTTGCGGGCTCTCGGGTTGCGCCTGCGTCGACAGCAGCAGCAGGCCTTGCAAGGCCCGCGGGGCCAGCGCCAGCATTTCCTGCGCCACATAGCCGCCCATCGAAAAACCCGCCAGCAAAAGCGGCGCCTGCGCCGGCACATCGGCCAGCAGCTGCCAGCCGGCGTGCGCCATGGACGGCAAGTCGTCGTGCGGCAGCACATCGAGCACGCGCACCTGGCTCCAGGGGGTGAGCAAGGGCCGCACATCGTCCCAGACGCTGGGGTCGTTGAGCATGCCGGGAATCAGCAGAATCGTCGCTTGCATGGCGCGGTCTCTCAGGAAAGGGGGGGGGTGTCGGCCTGGGCCAGGCGGGCGCGCAGATCGCGCTTGAGGATCTTGCCGACCGGGTTGCGCGGCAGGGTGTCGAGGAGCCACAAGGCCTCGGGCCACTTGTAGCGCGCCACCTGCTCCTGGGCCATGAAGGCCGAGAGGCCGGCCAGGTCCAGGGTCTGCCCCGGCTGCAGCACCACAACGGCGCAGACCTTCTCGCCCAGGCGCTCATCGGGCTGGCCCACCACCGCGCACTCGCGCACAGCGGGGTGCGCCATCAGCAGGTTCTCGAGCTCTTCGGCCGAGATGTTCATGCCGCCGCGGATCACGATGTCCTTGTGGCGCCCACAGAAGCGGTAGAACTCCTGGCGCTCGCCGGCAATCTCGAACAGATCGCCGGTGCGGTAAAAGCCCGCCTCGTCAAAGGCGCGCGCGGTGAGTTCGGGGCTTTTGTAGTAGCCGCTGAAAATCGTTGGCCCACGAAAGCGCAGCTCGCCCACACGGCCCGATTCGGTGATCACCTCGCCCGTGTCCACGTCCACCAGGCGCGTCTCGACCTTGCGCGCGTTGGTGTGCTTCCAGCTGTAGCCGGGCACGCCCACGCGCGGGAAGTACATGGCGCGCTGGGCGCGGTCGGGCACGTCTTGCGGCGAGGCCGCCAGCGAGGCGCCCTCGTTGGAGCCAAAGTAATTGACCACCTCGATGCCAAAGCGCTCGGCCATCTGCTCGACCAGCCAGGGCGAGAGCGGCCCGCCGCCCGAGCCCACGCGCGCAAAGCGCTGGGTGTCGACGCCGGCCATCATCTCGGGCTGCTTGAGCATCATGTTCAGCACCGCCGGGGCGGCCACGCTGTACTCGATGGGGTTGTCGCGCAGCTGCTGCACAAACACCCCCAGGTCAAAGGGGTGGTGCTGGTGCAGGCAGCCGCCGCTGATCAGCCAGGCCATCAGGCTGGTCGAGATGCCCGCCATGTTCACAAAGGGGAAGGGGATGACCATGTGCGCGCCCGGCTCGAGCTGGCCGGCGTCCTGCACCGACTGGCCGATGATCAGCCACTCGTTGTGGTTGCGCGGCACGCCCTTGGGCTGCGCCTCGGTGCCCGAGGTCCAGCAAATCGTCAGCACATCGTGCGCGCACACCCCGGCCGCTTGCGCCTGCGCACGCAGCTCGTTGGGGCTCAGCGCGGCGCTGGCGGCCCAGGCGTCGCGCAGGTCCAGCGTGCCCGCCGGCACATCGGCACCCAGGGCCCAGATGTGGCGCAGCTGCGGCCAGCGCGCGCGCTGGGCGACCCAGTCCTGGGCCATGGCGTGCGAGCCCACCCGAACCCCCACGATGGCCACCTGCGCCCCGGTGATCTGCAGGATGTGGTCGAGCTCGTGCGCGCGGTACTGCACCGGCACCGGCGAGACGACCACCCCGGTCAGCGCGCAGGCCAGGTAGATGGCGTGCATCTCGGCGCAGTTGGGCAGCTGCATGACCACCACATCGTCCTTGCGCAACCCCTGCGCGGCAAACAGCGCGACCAGGCGGCCGGTCTGCGTCAGCACATCCTGCCAGCGCCAGGACAGGGGCGCGTCGCCGCTGATCTGCGGGCGGTTGGGCGCGTCGATCACGGCCGCGGCCTCGGGCTGACGCGCGGCCGTCTGCAGGAACAGCTCGCCAATGGTTTGCTCGCTCCACCAGCCGGCTTGGGTGTAGGACGCGATGTGCTCGGGGGACACCAGGATCATGGGTTCACTTCCAACGCTGGAGGGTTTGCTCGCTCACATAGGTGGCATGAAAGCCGTGCGGCACGCGCCGCGGCAGGATGACGCGCGCCACCGGGCCCTCGGCCATGCGCGCGCCGTAAGCGTCAAAAATCTGCAGCTCCGAGCGCGACTCGCGCGGGTTCCAGACAAAGGTCACGAGGTAGCCATCGTCCTCGCTGCGCGGGTTGTCGCGCGGCGCAAACCCCGCCTCGTTGTAGAAGAACTGGGGCCCGGCGCTGTAGGCCACATAGCCCCCGGTCTCCAGGTCGTACTTGACCAGACCCGGAAAGCGCGGCTCTTCCTTGCCCCCTTGCGGAAACAGCACATGCCAGGAGTGGCGGTTGCGCCGGCCCTGGTAGTCGCTGTTGATGATGGGGAACTCGGTGTTGAGCACATCGTCGATGGCGCGCTCGGTGGTCTGGCCGGTGCGCAGGTTAAAGCGCCACTCGTAGAGCAAAAAGTCGCGCTGGCGCAGGTGGATGGTCTGCTCCAGGCGGCGCGCATCGATGCGGCCGCTCTCGTCGCGGTAGGTCCGGTAAGGCGTGCCCACCATCACCACCTCGTCGCCCTCTTCCCAGGCGTTGACCACATGCAGCAAGTAGGTGGGCGCAGCGGTGAACCAGCGCACCTCGTCGGCGCGGCCATAGCGCGGCACCACCGCAAAGCGGGTGGGCTGGTCGGCAAAAAAGCGCACCTTGTAGCGGCCCGCCGCCAGCGCCTCGGGGTCCGGGCGCAGCGGGAAGTCGTGCAAGATGGTGTAGTTGGGCGTGATCGCCATGTCGTGCGGCAGGTTCGGGCCTGGCAGCTCGATCTCGATCTCGTGCTTGCGCTGGCGGTCCGGGCCGATCACGCCGTAGCGCATATAGGGCTTCTGCAGCGCGTAGTCGAAGTACAGCAGCTCGCCGGTGTGCTCGTCCGGGCGCGAGTGCGCCGAGATGCGGGTGATGGCGCCGTCGTAATCGGCCGGGCCGATGGTCTGCAGCGTCTCGGGGTCAACCCAGTAGGGCATGCCCGAGCGGTACCACATCGTCACCAGTCGGCCGGCGTGGTACTTGACGTCGGTGTTCGAGGTGTTCTTGAGCGGCTCGTCGGGGCGGTCGGCGCGCCAGGGCTCCTTGAGGCCACGCCAGATCGCGTGGCCGGCGGCCTGCTCTTCCTGCAGGCCCGAGGTGGCCACCCAGCGGTTGCGGTAGCTCACCTTGCCGTGCTCAAAGCGCACCGCGTGCAGCATGCCGTCGCCGTCGTAGGCGTGGTAGCGCCAATCGGGCGGGAAGTAGGCATTGGGGCCGTTGCGCACATACAGGCCCGCAAAGTCCTCGGGCACCTTGCCGATGACCGGCAGGTCGGTGAACACGTCTTCCTGATGGATGGGGCCGTTGTTCCCGTTCAGGGCGGGAATGTCGTGCACCGGCAGTTCGGCAAGGCTCATGGGATGTCTCCTGTTCCGCAGTTCGGATCCGCCAACAAATAGGCGTCGCGGCAGTCTAGGCAGTGTGCGATAGATGCGGGCAAAATGCTCGTTATCCTGAAACTCATTCCGATATGCGGAACATTTCCACCCACCGCGTTCCAGCCGCCTGGTCGGACCATGCCGGGGATCGGCAATTTGCCACCACGCTGGCGCGCGGCATGGAGCTGCTGCGCTGCTTCACGCCCGAAAAACCGGTGCTGGGCAACCGCGATCTCTCGCGCCTTCTGGGCATGCCGCCGGCCACCGTGGCGCGCCTGTCCTACACCCTGCAGGTGATGGGTTATCTGGAACCGGCCGAGGGCTATGGCAAGCTGCAGCTGGGCTCGGCGGTGCTCTCGCTGGCCTACCCCCTGCTGTCGCAGTTCACCAGCTTGCGCCGGCGCGCGCGGCCGCTGATGGTGACGCTGGCCGAGGCGCTGGACGGCACCGTGGCCATTGGCATCCGCGACCGCCTGGGGGTGGTGTACATCGAGACGGTGCGGCCCTACGGCCAGCGCGTCTACCCGGTCGAGATCGGCATCCGCCACTCGCTGGCGGGCACCGCCATGGGGCGCGCGCTGCTGATGAGCTGCCGCCCGGCCGAGCGCGAGGCGCTGCTCAACCAGCTGCAGGTGCGCGAGCCGCAAGAGTGGGCCCAGCACGGGGAGCGGCTCAAGGCCAATCTGACGCATTTTGCGCACAGCGCTTGCTGTGTGTCCGTGGGCGAGGTCTATCCGGATGTGCAGGCGGTGGCGGTGCCGCTGGGGCGGATCGACCGCGGCGAGATGGCCGCCTTGAACATCTCGTTCCAGGGCCGAGCGCTTGATGAGGCCTGGCTGCGCGAGCAGGTCGCCCTGCAGCTGCAGGCCATGGCGCGGCAGCTGCGCTGAGCGGCCCGCTGGCCGCCCCGCGCCCTGCCAAAGCCCGTGTGGCTTACTTGACGATGCCGTTGGCCGGCTCGGCCACCTGCACCCACTTGCCGCCCTTGACCTGGTCGATCGAGGCCAGCTCGGGGTTCACGTGGTTGTTCACAAAGCGCTGCGAGGTGTAGGTGGTGAAGTCGCTGTGACGGCTGGCCTGCAGCGCCTTGACCGCGGCGTCGGTCGTCAGGTTGCGACCCGCCGCCTCCAGACCGGCCAGGAACCAGCTCATGTACGAGTAGGAGTTGGCCGCGTTCTCATCGGCGTCCATGTTGAACTTCTGCTTGAAGCCGGTCATGAACTTTTGCGCCACCGGGTCCTTGGAGTCCGGATCGTGCAGGCGCCAGCCACCGATGCCGTACAGGCCCTCGACCGCTTCCTTGCCCACCTTGACGACGATGGAGCTGCGGCCCGGCAGCGTGGTCAGCACACGCACATTCCAGCCGAGCTTGCGCGTCTCGGCCATCACCCCCACGGTCTCGCGGGTGATGGTGCCGGCAATGATCAGGTCGACGTTGGCGGCCTTCATGCGCGCCACCTGCGACGAGAAGTCGATGTCGCCGGCTTTCCAGGCGGCCTCGGCGGCCACGGTAAAGCCACCGGCTTCCTTGAGCGCCTGGTTCACGCCCGCGCGCACCAGATCACCGAAGGGGCCTTCCTGGTAGATCACGCCCACGCGTTGCGTCTTCCAGTTCTTGACCGCCCAGGACACGCCGGTGGCGGTGGTGCTGTCGTAGTTTTGCACGGTGGTGAACAGCAGCGGGCTGTTGCCGCCCACTTTCTGGATGATGCCCGAGGCGGCCCAGGGGCCGAACACGATCACGCCGGCGTCGGTGGCCACCTTGACCGTGGCCGCGTTGGGGCCCGAGCCAAAGGGGTTGACGATGGCAAACACCTGGTCGCTGCGCACCAGTTTCTGCACCGCGCGCACCGCCATCTGCGGCTGGCTGCCGTTGTCCTCGACGATCAGGCGGATCTTGCGGCCGTGGATGCCGCCGGCGGCGTTGACCTCGTCAATGCGCATCTGCATGGCGTTGCGCAGCATCGGCATGCCCGCGGCCACCGGACCCGAGAGGTCCAGGTGCGTGCCCAGCACGATCTCATTGTCCTTGATGCCCTGCGATTGGGCCTGTGCCAGGCTGGCAAGGCTCAGGGCGGCAGCGCCCAGCAGGATGTGTCGGCGAAGTGTCATGGTCAGTCTCCTTTTGGTGTGTTGACATGGTGAAACAGGCAAAGCCATCGGTCATGCGTGCGAACCCTGAGATTCAGGGGCTGGCATACATCTCTTCAATCAAGGCGGCGTAACGGCGTGCCACCACCTTGCGCTTGAGCTTCATGGTGGGCGTGAGCTCCTCGTCTTCGGCGGTGAGCAATTCGGCGATGATGCGGAAGTCCTTGATCTGCTCGACCCGCGCGAGTTGCGCGTTGATGCGCTCGATCTCGGCGCCGATCAGCTGGCGCACCGGCGCGGTGCGGGTCAGGCTGGCGTAGTCGGTGTAGGGCACCTGCTGGTCCTGCGCAAAGCGCGCCACATGTTCCTGGTCGAGCATGATCAGCGCGCACAGGTACTTGCGCCCGTCGCCAATCACCACCGCGTCGGTGATGTAGGGGCTGAACTTGAGCTGGCTCTCGATCTGCGTGGGCGTGATGTTCTTGCCGCCCGAGGTGATCAGGATGTCCTTGAGGCGGTCGCGGATGCTGAGGTAGCCCTCGTCGTCGATCGCGCCGCAGTCGCCGGTGTGCAGCCAGCCCTCGGCGTCAATCGCCTCGGCGGTTTTCTCGGGCTGGCCCCAGTAGCCCACAAACACATTGGGCCCGCGCACCAGCACCTCGTCACCCTCGCCAATGCGCAGCTCGGTGCCGGCCGCGGCCACGCCCGCCCAGCCGAGCTTGAGGCGCCCCGCCGGGGTGGCGGTGCAAAAGCCACAGGTCTCGGTCATGCCAAAGGCCTCGCGCAGCTCCACGCCAATGCCCAGGTACCAGCGCACCAGATCCGGGGGCACCGGGGCGGCGCCGGTGAGCGCGGTGCGCAGCTGGTGCAGGCCCAGAAAGATGCGCACATTGCGCAGCGCCAGCGTTTGCAGCAGGCGCGTGAGCAAGCCGCTGCGCGGCGCGGGCTGGCCGGCCAGGCGCGCGCGCACCGCGGGCTCCGACCAGCGCTGCGCGGTGCGCCAGACCCAGCGCGCCGGGCCAATCGCATCGCGCATGAACAGCTCGATTTGCGAGTACATCTTTTCCCAGAAACGCGGCGGCGCAAAAATCAGGTGCGGCGCCACCTCGCGCAAATCGTTGAAGACGGTGCCGCTGTTTTCGGGGAAGTGCACCACCAGGCCCACCGCCAGCGGGTTGTAGACCGAGGCCATGCGCTCGGCAATGTGGCACAGCGGCAAAAAGGACAGCGAGCGCGCCTGCGCGGGCACCTGGATGTAGCTGGGCGCCAGCGACATCTGGAACACCACGTTGCGGTTGCTGATCATGGCGCCCTTGGGCGCGCCGGTGGTGCCCGAGGTGTAGACCAGAAAGGCCAGCTCATCGGGCGAGGTCGCGTCGATGCTGGCCTCGAACCAGGCCTGTTGCGCGCTGTCCTGCGCCAGCGCCAGGCCCGGGGCCAGCAACTCGTCGTAGAACATCACGCCGGGGTCACTCAGGCCGCGCAGGCCCTCGCGCTCGATCACCACAATGCGCTGCAGCAGCGGGCATTGCTCGCGCACCGCCAGCGCCTTGTCCAGCTGCTCCTGGTTCTCGACCACCAGCACGCGCGCCAGGCTGTCGGCCAGGATGTGCTGCACCTGCGCCGCCGACGAGGTGGGGTAGATGCCGTTGCCCACCAGGCGGCTGCATTGCGCGGCCATGTCCAGCAGCAGCCACTCGGGGCGGTTTTCGGCCAGCACGCACAGGCCCTGGCCGGGTTCGAGGCCCAGCGCGCGCAGCGCCAGCGCCAGCGCCCGCACCTGCGCGTAGTAATCGCGCCAGCTCAGCGACTGCCACAGGCCGCGGCGCTTGTGCCGCAGGGCCGGCTGCGCGTCCCATTCCCGGCAGCGTTGGCGGAACACCCGGGCCGGCGTGGTCTGGCCCAGAAACTCGATCGTCGTGCCCGTGGGCACGTGCAGGGGGGTCATCGCCATGTTTTGCGCCTTTTCCAGCGTTGCGTGGTGCCACTGGCGCTGGCCGCGTGGCCGCCGCCCAGGTAGGCCTCGCGCACATCGGCCTTTTGGCTCAGTGCCGCGCAACTGTCGGCCGCCACGATGCGGCCCAATTCCATGATGTAGCCATCGTCGGCATGCGCCAGCGCAATCGCCGCGTTTTGCTCCACCACCAAGATGGCGGTGCCGGTCTCGCGCCGGATGCGGCCGATGATGGTGAAGATCTCGCGGGTGAGAATGGGCGAGAGCCCGAGCGAGGGCTCGTCGAGCATCAGCAGCTTGGGCTGGCCCATGTAGGCGCGGCCAATCGCCAGCATCTGCTGCTCGCCGCCCGAGAGCAGGCCCGCGTGCTGCTGCGCGCGCTCGGCCAGCCGTGGGAACCAGTCGTGCACGCGGCGCAGGTCCTCCTGCACGGCGGCGCGGTCGCGCCGGGTGTAGGCGCCCATCATCAGGTTGTCGTGCACACTCAGAAAGGGATAGACCTGGCGCCCCTCGGGCACCAGCACCAGGCCGCGCCGGCTGACCTGGTCGGCGTCCAGGCCCTGGATCGGCTCGCCGCGCCAGAGCACCTCGCCCTTGAAGGGGTCGATCACGCCGGCCAGCGTGGCCAGCAAGGTGGTTTTGCCGGCGCCGTTGGCACCGAGCACACAGACCATCTGGCCCTCGCGGACCTCCAGGTTCACGCCTTGCATGGCCACAATGGGGCCGTACCAGGTTTCCAGATTGCGCGCTTGCAACAGAACCGTCATGGCTCAGGCTCCCAGGTAGGCGGCAATGACTTGCGGGTCCGACTGCACCTGCGCCGGCGTGCCTTGCGCCAGCAGGCGGCCCTGCGCCATGCAGATGACGCGGTCGGCGACCGCGCTGACCAGCGACATGTCGTGCTCGACCATCACCACCGTGATGCCGAGCTCGCTGCGGATGTCGTCGATCCAGAACGACAGCTCGCGGGTTTCCTCCGGGTTCAGGCCCGAGGCCGGCTCGTCCAGGAACAGCAGCTCGGGCTTGCAGCACAGCGCGCGCCCGAGTTCCACCACCTTGCGCACGCCGTAGGGCAGGCCGGCAATCGGCGCATTGCGCCAGGCCGAGAGGTCCAGGAACTCGATCACCGCCTCGACCTCGGCGCGCGCGGCCTCCTCCAGGCGCACCAGCGCCGGGGTGCGCAGCACCTGCTGCCACCACTGGCCCTGGTCAAAGCGCTGCCGCCCGAGCATCAGGTTGTCGAGCACGGTGGCCGCCTCGAACAGCTCGATGTTCTGGAAGGTGCGGGCCATGCCCAGGTGGGCGATGCGGTGTCGCGGCAGGCCGGTGATGGACTGGCCCTTGAAGCGGATCTCGCCGCCGCTCACATCGAACACCCGGGTGATGGCGTTGAGCAGGCTGGTCTTGCCGGCGCCGTTGGGGCCGATCACCGCCAGCACCTCGCCGCGGTGGACCGCCAGGCTCAGGCCGGCCACCGCCTGCACGCCGCCAAAGGCCAGCGACAGATCCTGCACTTGCAGCAGGGGGACTTGCTCGTTCATCGATAGCGCTCCGATTTCATGTAGCGCTTCTGGCGCTTGAAGGTGTCCTGCCGGTACAGCGGGAAGGATTCGAGCAGCGCACGCAGCTTGAGCCAGCGGCCGTTGAGCCCAGCGGGCTCGAACAGCACAAACAGCGCCAGCACCAGGCCGAAGGCAAAGATCTCCAGCCCGAACTGCTTGGCCACCGCCTCGGGCAACAGCGGCTTGATGCGCGAGATGGCCGAGGGCAGCAAGCTGATGAGCATGGCGCCCAGCACCGCCCCGCGCAGGCTGCCCAGGCCGCCAATGACCACCATCAGCACCAGCTCGAGCGACAGCAGCAGCGTGAAGCCATCGGGCGTGAGGTATTTCAGGTGGTGCGCCAGCGCCGCGCCGGCCAGGCCGGTCACGCCGGCCGACAGCGCAAACGCGCCCACCTTCACGCGCGAGGCCGCGATGCCCAGCGCGTAGGCGGCGGCCTCGGAGTCGCGCACGCCCACAAAGGCGCGTCCGATGCCGCTGCGCAGCAGGTTGCGCAGCGCCAGCAGCACCAGCACCAGCAGGGCCAGGCAGAAGTAGTAGAAGACCTGTGGCTTGCCCAGGTCCAGGCCCAGGATCTGGGCATTGGGCACGCTCAGGCCGGTAAAGCCCCCGGTCACCGAGGACCAGTGCCCGACCACCTGCTCGACAATGATCGAGAAGGCCAGCGTCACCATGGCCAGGTACAGGCCCGAGACCCGGATGGCGGGCACCCCCACCAGCAAGCCAGCGGCTGCGCTGATGAGCGCCGCCAGCGGCAGCGACAGCAGGAGCGGCACGCCCTTGCCCAGCAGCCAGGCCTGCGCATACGCGCCAATGGCCACAAAGGCCGCGTGCCCGAGCGAGACCTGGCCGGTGTAGCCCGCCAGCATCATCAGCCCCAGGCTGGCGATGCAGAGGATGAAGACATAGCTGAGCTCGCCCATCACAAAGGGCGTGGCCAGCCAGGGCAGCACCACCAGCAAGAGCACCAGCAGCAGGTAGAGACCGCGCTCGAGCGGGCTGCGAAACAGCGCAAAGCTGTCGCGGTATCGGGTGTGGTAATCAAAACGCATCGCGTGGTCCTTTCTTCAGACGCGCCGGCCGTGGGCTTCGCCCAGCAGACCGCGCGGACGCACAAACAAGACCACGATGAGCACCAGGTAGGCCACGATGTCCTTGCTGCCATCGGGCATGTAGACGCCGGCGTACTGCTCGATCACGCCAATCAGCAGGCCACCGACAATCGCCCCGGGCACGCTGCCAAAGCCGCCCAGCACCAGGGCCGAGAGGGCCTTGAGGGTGACAAACCACAGGCTGATGTCGACCAGGGTGATGGGCGCCAGCAGCACCCCGGCCACCGCCGCCGTGATGCCCCCCAGGGCCCAGACCAGCGAGTTCACGCGCTTGACCTGCACCCCGTTCAGATAGGCCGCCAGCTGGTTTTGCGAGGCCGCCTGCATGGCCACGCCCAGGCGTGTGAAGCGGAAAAAGCCATACAGCACCAGCGTCACCAGCAGCGAGGCCGCCAGGATCATCAGCTGCAGATCGGCCACCGCCAGCGCGCCAATGTGCGTGGTCTGGTTGCTCCAGGGCGTGGGGTAGTTGCGCGACTCCGGGCCAAAGCCCATGCTCACCAGGCCGCGGATCATGAAGGCCAGCGCAATCGTCAGCATCACGCCGGCAAACTGCGGCTGACCGGCAATGCGACGGATCACCAGGGCATCGAGCGCATAGGCCAGCAGCGCCACCACCAGCACCGTCAGCAGCAGCGCCAGCCAGAAGGGCAGGCCCAGCACCACGATGAGGCCCCAGGCGCAAAAGGCCGAGACCACCAGCAGGTCGCCGTGCGCAAAATTGAGCACCTCGGTGGCCTTGTAAATCAGCACAATGCCGAGCGCCACCAGCGCATAGATGGCGCCCACGGCCACGCCGTTGAGCGTCAGCTGCGCCAGCACCAACCAGGTATCGTTCATGTGGGAACTCCCTCTGGGACCACGTCCCTTGGCAGCAGCGGGTCGCGGCAATGGCTGCACGCGACCAGCGGCACAAAAGCATGCCGGCACGCCAGATGGTGCGGCCGGATCGACGATGGCTCCTTCAGATGCTCGAGGCTGGCCCAGGTGCTCAGCGTCGTCAGGTAACCAAACAGGTCCCGGCTGCTATCGGTCAGCCGGTACAGGCGCCGCCGCGCATCGTGGCGGTCGGCTTCCACTTGCAGCAGGCCGGTCTCGCACATGCCTGCCAGGCGGCGCGAGAGCACGCTCGGGACAATGCCCAGGGCCTGCGACAGCTCGTCAAAATAGTGGCAGCCCAGCATGACCGCGGTGACGATCAGCAGGCACCAACGGTCCACCCGCAAGCCCAGCTGCAGGCCCTTGCTCTCGGCGTTCGGGATGCGCGCGCTGCGCACCACCGGCGCACCGGTGTTGAGCAGGCGTGGGTTGGGGCGCAATTGCAGGCGCAGGTCGCGCAGCCCCGCCGGCACGCGGCAATGCGCGCACACCAGGGTGGGGCGTGTGCGCTGGCCGCAGCTGCGGTGCACCAGGCGTTGCGGCAGGCGGTCGCGCCGGTCGCCCCAGCGGTGCTCCCAGTCCCAGATCATCAGCACCGGGCCGTAGAGCGCGCGCCCCTTGGGCGTGAGGTGGTAGGTCTGGCGCACCGGGCGCTCCTGGTAGACCTGGGCGCGCAGCACCCCCAGGGCCATCAGCGCTTTCAGGCGCGAGGACAGGGTGGGCCGTGGCATGCCCGAGCGGCGCAGCCAGTCGTCAAAACGGCGCACCCCCACAAAGGCGCCCAGCAACACCTCGGCCGTCCAGCGGTCGCCCACCAGCTGCAGGCCGTGGTTGAGCGTGCTGCTCATGAGCGCATCGTGCAGCAGCGGCAGATCGGGGGACACACGTGTCTCAGGCATGCGGCATGCGCTCCAGCACCATGGCCACCGCCAGCCCGGCGGCGCCGCAGATGGCCACCACCGCGCGCCGCGCATCGCGCCGCTCCAGCTCATCGAGCGCCATGCCCACCAAGGCGGTGCCCGTCGAGCCCATGGCGTGTCCCAGCGCGATCGCGCCGCCGTTCACATTGAGCTTGTCGTGCGGCACGCCCAGGTGGCGCATGTAATGCAGCATCAGCGACGCAAACGATTCGTTGACCTCGAACAGGTCGATGTCGGCCACGCCCAGGCCCGCCTTGGCCAGCGCCCGCTCGGTGGCCGGCACCGAACCGGTGAGGGCCAGCGTGTGGTCCACGCTGACGGTGGCGCACGAGAGAATGTGCGCGCGCGGGCGCAGGCCCTGGGCCCGCGCGGCGTCGGGATGCGCCACCAGCACCGCCGATGCGCCGTCGGCCATGGCCGGCGAGTTGCCCGCATGCTGCACATGGTCGATCTGCGCCAGGCCATAGCGCTCGCACAGCAGCGCGTCAAAGCCGGTCTTCTGGCCCAGCGCAGCAAAGGCCGGTGCCAGCGCCGCCAGCGATGCCGCGTTGGTGCTCGCGCGCGGCGTCTCGTCTTGCGCGAGCAAGGTCGACCCGTCCTCGCCCAGAACCGGCACCACCGAGACAAAGCGGCCCGATTGCACGGCGGCCACGGCGCGCTGCTGCGAGGCCAGCGCAAAGTCGTCGCACTGCGCGCGTGAGAAGCCTTCCATGGTGGCCACCGCATCGGCCGACAGGCCAATGGGCACCAGCGCATGGCGCCGCTGCAGCGCGCCGTCGTGCGTGAGCGGGCCCTGGTCGCTGGCCATGGGCACGCGCGACATCATCTCGACCCCGCCCCCCACCGCCAGCGCGCCCTCCCGCATGGCCGCCTGCGCGGCCAGGTCCAGGGCCGACAGGCCCGAGGCGCAATAGCGGTTGATGGTCAGGCCCGGCACCGCGTCGGACCAGCCGGCCTCGATCAAGCCGAGTTTGCCGATGGCCGAGCCCTGCTCGCCCGTCTGCGTGACGCAGCCAAACACGCCCTCGACCACCTGCTCGGTGGCCAGCGACTGGCGTGCGGCCAGGGCCGACAGGGTCTGCCCGAGCAGGGCCACCGGGGCGATCGGGCGCAGGGCGCCCTTGTCGTTGCCCCGCCCGCGCGGGCTGCGCACCGCGTCAATGATCCAGGCGCCGCTCATGCCGCGTCCTTGGGGCGGCCAGCCGGCCACAGGCGAGGGAAGAAGGCCGGCACGCGCGCGCAGTAGGCCGCGTAGCCGGGTTTGTGTCGATGCATGTGCTTCTCCATCAACGATGTGGCCGAGCCACGGTACATGAACCAGGTGATGTAGGCGGCGCTGAGCAGACCCAGCACGCCCACGGGATGCGCCAGCGCCAGCAGGGCGTAGCCCCACCACATGCAGGTCTGGCCAAAATAATTGGGATGCCGTGTGAGCGCCCACAGGCCGGTGTCGAGCAATTGGCTGCGGTCGCGCCGGGTGCGCAAAAAGCGCGTGAGCTGCCAGTCGCCGCCGGCCTCAAACACAAAGCCCAGCGTCCACACCGCCGCGCCCAGCGCGTCCAGCGGGCCCAGCGGCGCCGCCGGCAAGCCCACCGCCAGCACCAGGGGCAGGGCCCAGACCCACAGCACCACGCCTTGCAGCAGGAACACCTGGAAGTAGCTCCACCACCACCAGCGGCTGCCCGAGCGCTCGCGCCAGCGGGCGTAGCGCGCGTCCTCGCCATGCGGCAGGTTGCGCCGCAGGATGTGCAGGCTGTAGCGGCCAAAGCCCAGCGTGGCCAGCCACAGCGCCAGCGTGGCGGTGCCCGCGCCCACGCCACCCTGCTGCGCCTGCAGCCACCAGGGCAGGGCCAGCATCAGCAGGCCAAAGGCAATGTCCATGATGCTGCTGTCGCGCTTGAGCAGGCTGATCACCCACACCACCGTCAGCCACACCCACAGCCACAGCCCGGCTTGCAGCCACACCGTCAGCCAGGTCTGCGTGGGCCAAAGCCCGGGCAGCATCGCCACCCCCAGCGGCAGCAGGGGATAGGCCCAGTCGAGCAGGCGCCGCCCCGACACGGGTCGCGCCCACAGCCAAAGACCCGCCAGCACGGCCCAGAGGGCCAGCAGCGGCACCGGAAACTGCCAGAGGGCGTCGATCATGCGGCCTCCTGCGCGGTTTGGGGGGTGGGGCGCTTGGGCCGGCGCGACTGCACCACCGCAAAGCGCGCGCTCACAAAGGCCAGGTTGGTCAGCGTGGCATTGCCCGCCGGGTTCAGGCCGGTGACGTGGTAGTCGCTGTAGGCCGCTGCAAAGTTCAGCGGCATCGGCCCGGTCAGGTTGATGGTCAGCTGCGCGCCCGCGCGGGCATAGGCCAGCTCGGCCTGTTCGATGAAGGCCTCGTCGGTGGCGTACAGAAAGGCCGTCAGGCCGCCGTGCTCGCGCACATCGGCACAGGCCTGCGCCAGCGCGTCCTGCGCGTCGGCGCAAGCGATCACAAAGCTGATGGGGCCAAAGCGCTCCTGCGCATACAGCGCGCGTTGCGTGGTGTCCACCTGCAGCATGAGCGGCGTGCAGGTGCGCGCCTGTGGGAAGGCCGGGTGCGTGTAGTGGCCCGGCGCCAGCAGCACCTGGCCCACGGCCCGGCCCTCGTCGTGCAGCTGCTGCACCAGCGCCAGGGTTTGCGGCGACTGGATGGTCGCCAGGATCATGGCCGCGCGCCGCGGGTCCTGCGTGAGCGCCTGCACCGCCTGCGCCAGGCGCGCACCCACCTCGGCCAGTGGCACCACGCCTTGCGGGGTCTGCACCCCTTCGCGCGGCACATAGATGTTCTGCGGGCTGGTGCACATCTGCGCGCTGAACATGCACAGCGTCGTGGCCAGGCTGCGCAGCACCGCGTCCAGGTCCTCGCAGGCGGTCAGCACCACGGTGTTGCAGCCAGCGGTTTCGGTGTAGCACAGCGCCGGGTGCGCGTTCTGCTCGACCCACTGGCCAAAGCGCACGCTGCCGGTGAAGTCCACGATGGCGGTGCGCGGGTGCTTGACCAGGCGCTTGCCGATCGGGTCGGCCACGGTGTCCAGCGCCATCGTCACCAGGTTCGGATCAAAGCCGGCGGCCTGCAGCACCTGGCGGCACACCGCCACCGTGATCGCCATCGGCAACACCGTGGCGGGGTGCGGCTTGACCACCACCGGGTTGCCGGTGGCCAGGCTGGCCAGCATCGAGGGCCAGGCGTTCCAGGTCGGGAAGCTGGCGCAGGCAAAGCAGACCGCCACCCCGCGCGGCACCAGGCGCCAGGTCTTCTCGAGGGCGATCTCCACCTTGCCAAAGCGGCGCGTCCACTGCCCATGCGGCGTGACCGAGCGCATGGCCTGCTCGGCATAGACCAGCGCCTCGATGCCGCGGTCGAGCGCGTTCACGCCCGAGCCGGCATAGGCCATGTTCTCGCTTTGTCCGGCGGTGTGCATGACCGCTTGCGCGATCTCGAACAGGTGGTCGCGGTAGAGCGTCTGCAGCACCTCCATCAGCACGCCCAGGCGCGTCTCGATGCTCGCCTGCGCCCAGGCCGGCATGGCCGCTTCGGCGCTGGCCATTAAGGTGTCCAGATCGGACCGCGGGTAGACAATGCCCAGCGGCGCCTGGGTGTAGGGCGAGACCTCCTCGCCCACCCAGTCCTGCACACCGGGCTGGTCGATCACAAAGCGGCCGCGCTGGCGATGCGCCTCGAAGGCCGCCCGCCCGCGCGCCTGCGCCGCCTCGGCATCGGGATAGCGCTCGGGCATCTCGGGGTAGGGGCTCCAGGCCTCGCGTCGCGCACAGGCCTCGCGCGCGGCGGCCAGCAGCTCGCGGTGTTGCTCGTACAAGGTGCTCATGCGCGCCTCCATTGCAAGCGGTGGTGCCGCAGCACCGATTGACCAGGCAGCCGGTCGCTGGCCGAGAGCGTCAGGCCGCCATCGGCCGACAGCTGCACCTGGCGCACCTGCTGGCTGCCGACAAAGTTCGGGTTGAGCGCGTGCTCGACCTCGTGCACCACCACCACCACGCCGTCCTGCTCGCGCAGGTGGTAGGTGCCGGCGTACTGGAAGTAGCTCTCAAAGGCGGCCAGTTGCTCGGCCACCGGCGCGCTGCGCACGCTCTCGCTCGAGAGGCGCGCCCGACCAGCGCGCGCGATGCAGGCCGACATGGCCCCGTCGTGGGTGTAGACGATCAGGCCTTGGGCGTCGGGGCCAAAGGGGTAGCTGGGCGCGCGTCCATCGTCGTAGCGGATGTCCCAGCACACCAGGCGCCAGCTGCCGGGCAGGCGCTCGCGCGCCGCTTGCAAGTGCATGGCCCCGCTCATGCGCTCACCCGGTGGCGATCGAGCTGGGCTTGCGGCACCCAGGTCGCATGAAAACCGTTGGGCACGCGCTGGGGCAGCACCACGCGCGCCAGCGGGCCGTCCTGCAAGGCCTGCGCGTCGTGCACCCAGACCTCCGAGCGTTGCTCGCGCTCGTTCCAGACAAAGCCCACTAGGTAACCGTCGTCCTCGGCCTGGGCGCCGTCGCGCTCGGCAAACGGCGCCTCGCTGAACCAGAAGCCATCGCCCGGGTGCTGGGCCACCGCCGTGCCGCGTTCCAGGTCGTACTTGACCAGGCCGGCAAAGTGCGGCTGCTCCAGGGTGCGCATGCGCCCCATCAGCACATGGTAGGTGTAGCGCGTGCGCAGGCCCTGGTAGCGCGCGTTGATCATCGGGAACTCGGTGTTCAGGATGTCGTCGACCACGCCCTCGCGCGTCTGCCCGGTGTGCAGGTTGAAGCGCCACTGGTAGAACTCGTAATCGGTGCCCTGGGTGCCGATGGTGTGCAAGAGGCGCTGCACGTCCAGGCCCCCGTCGTAGCGGCGCGGCATGGCGTAAGGCGTGCCCAGCATCACGATCTCGGTCTCGCCGCGCGCATTGGTCTCTTCCCAGGCATTGGCCACATGCAGCATGTAGCGCGGATCGGCCTCGAACCAGCGGATCTGGTCGCTCGTGCCGTGGCGTGGCACCACCGCAAAGCGCGAGGGCCAGTCGGGCTTGAAGTCGAGGCTGTAGCGCCCGGCCGCCAGCGCCGCCGGGTCGTTGATGAGCGGAAAGTCGTGCAGGATGCTGTGGTGCTCGGTGATCGCCATGTCGTGCGGCAGGCGCGGGCCGGGCAGCGCCACCGGGATCAGCGTGCGCAGCTGCCCCTGTGCATCGATCACCCCGTAGTGCATATAGGGCGCCCGGTTGCCGTAGGCAAAGAACATGAACTCGCCGGTGCGCTCGTCCACGCGCGAATGCGCCGAGATCTGCAGCCCCACCAGGCGCGGATCGGGCTCGAGCTTGCCCAGGGTCTGCAGGGTCATCGGATCGACCTGGTAGACCGAGCCGCCGCGGTACCACATCGACAGCAGGCGCCCGTTGTGGAACTTGACGTCGGTGTTCGAGGTGTTCTTGAGCGCATCGTCGGGCAGCACGCCATCGGGCATGCGCTGCTTGAGCCCCGGCCACAGGGGCTGACCGGCCTCGCGCTCGGCGCGCAGCCCGTCGGTCTCGACCCAGCGGTTGCGCACGCGCACCTGGCCGCCCTGGAAGTGCACCGCGTGCAGCATGCCATCGCCGTCAAACCAGTGGTAGCGGCCCTTGGGCGGCAGCATGGGCGAGGGGCCGTTGCGCACATACAGGCCATTGAGGTCGGCCGGCACCTGGCCGATCACCGCCAGCGGCGCGCTGTCGATCTCGCGCGTGACCGGCGCAAAACCGCCCTGCAGATTGGGGTTCTCGATCAGGTAGGGGGCCGGCGGTGCCAGCAAATCGTCCAAAGCCATGGTGTGCTCCTTCGCCAAATGGGGGGGGCCAACAGGGGCCGGGGTTCGGGTCAGCTGGGCATGCTCAGCAGGCCACCTTCGCGCATGTCGGCGCCGTTGGCCCAGCACGAGTGGGTGCCACTGCACATCTTGTGCGGGAGCTCGACCCGGCAGACGGGGCCGTCGGCAAAGCGCTTGCAATCGATCAACACCACCTCGGAGCGCTGCGTGTTCTCGTTGGTGACAAAGGTCACCAGGTAGCCGTCGTCCTCGTCCTGGGCGTTGATGCGCGGGGCGAACGGCGCCTCGCTGGCAAACTGGCCTTCGGGCAGGCGGATCTCCCACGACTGGCCGGTCTGCAGGTCGTGCTTGACGTAGCCGTGAAAGAGGAACATGCCCGGCACCTGCACCGCGCTGTAGGCATAGCGGTAGGGCTTGCCGGCGTAGCGCTGGTTGAACATGCCAAATTCCAGGATGCGGTCATCGAGGCGCTGCTCGTGCGTCTGGCCGGTGCGCAGATTGAAGCGCCAGCGGTGCAGGCGCGTGCCCATCTTGTACTGGTCCAGGTACGACATCATGCGTTCGTAGCCGTCGGGTGCGCCCTCGTAATTGCGCGGCATCGGCTCGTCCTGGAAGTAGCCGTCCAGCACGATCTCGTCACCCTCTTCATAGGCGTTGAGCCAGTGCAGCACAAAGGTGGGCGCGGCCTCGAACCAGCGCACATCGGCCGGGCCGCCGCGGCGCGGGATGATGCCAAAGCGCGAGGGCATGTCGCGGTGAAAGCGCACCACATGGCGACCGCGCTTGAGCATCTCCGGGTCCCAGAACAGCGGGAAGTCGTTCAGGATGGCGTAGTGCTCGGTGAAGGCCATGTCGTGCGGCAGGCGCGGGCCGGGCAGCGGCACCGGCACATAGTGCACCAGCTGGTCGTGGCGGTCCACCACCCCGTAATGCATATAGGGCGCGTGGGTGCTGTAGTTGAAGAACAGCAGCTCGCCGGTGGCCTCGTCGACCTTGCAGTGCGCCGAGATGCCGTCCAGCGGCGACCAGGCGGGCAGGCCTTGCTGGTCCAGCTTCAGCGGGTCCATGCGGTAACCCTCGCCGCACTGGTAGTAGGTGGTCAGCGCGCGCCCGGCGTGCACCACCACGTCGGTGCTGGAGGCGTCCTTGATGCCGCCGTGCGCGCCCCAGCCGGGCCGGGTCGAGAGCTTGGGGTCTTCGAGCAGGCCGGCCCAAAGGCGGCGCCCGGCTTCCATCTCGGCGCTCAGGCCCTTGGTCTGGACGAAGCGGTTGCGATAGCGCATGCGGCCGTTCTGGAACGCGGCCATGTGGATCATGCCGTCGCCGTCAAAGGGGTGGTAGCGCCCCATGGACTGGAACAGCGGGTTCTGCGTGTTGCGCAGATAGACCCCATCGATATCGGTCGGGATCTGGCCGGCGATCACCGGCAGGTCCTCGGCATTGATCTCCTCATGCAGAGGGGTCCAGGCCCCTTGCAGATAAGGGTGATCACCCGGCTCAAGATCGCCTTGCAGGCGGCGCACCACGTCCACGCTCATCATCGACTCCTTGCGGTTCACTATCCTTGTTGAACTCGATTTGAAGGCGATGACGGCGGGCTGTCATGCGGGTTTTCACTGGGGCTGGGTCATGTGCGCGACGGTCGCGCAGGTGACCTGGGGGCGTTGCGCCCGCAGGATCAGGGCGTGGGGCGGGCCGGCGCAGGCTGCACCGCCAGCAGCGCGGCCAGCAGGATCAGGCCGCCGCCGACCAGGGTCTGCGTCTGCCATTGCGCCGCGCCCAGGGCGACCGAGGACACGGCGGCAAACACCACTTCCGAGAGCATCACCAGCGAGGTGGTGTGCGCGCTCAGCCGCGCGGCGCCGTACTGCAAGGTCAGGTTGCCCACCAGAAAGCCCAGGGCCAGCAACAGCGCGGGCCACCAGGGGGCCCCCAGCGCCGGCGGGGCGGCCAGCAGGCCCAGGCTGCTGCCGCCCAAGGCCACCAGCGCCGGGATCACCGCGCCCCCCCCAAACATGGCCATCATGCGCGCGGGCTCGGGGCTGTGGCGCAGCTTGAACAGGCCCACATTGGTGGCGGCAAAGCACAGACCGCCCAGCAGGGCCAGCACATCGGCCGCGTCCTGCGGCACCGGCCAGGGGGCGTCCGCGGGCTTGAGCACGATCCACAGGCCCAGCAGGGCCAGCGCCACGCGCAAGAGCGCCGCGCCGTGCGGGCGCTCGCCCAGCAGCAGCCAGGCCACCAGCACCGACCAGGCGGGCATCAGGTAAAACAGCAGCACCACCCGCACCACATCGCCCACGGTGATGGCCCAGTTGAAGCCCACATTGGTCAGGCCCGAGGCCAGCATCAGCCACCACAGCCCCGGATGGGCGCGCCAGCCCGTGCGCATGGACTGGCCGCGCCAGGCCGACCAGGTCAGCAGCGCCAGCAAGGCCAGCAGGTACACCACCGCGGTGCTCCAGAGGGGGTGCAGGCCGATGGCCTGCAATTGCTTGAACGGCCACCACGAGAGGCCAAAGACCAGGGCGTTGAGCAGGAGGCCGGCCACGGCCAGCCCGGTGTGGCCCGGCAGCGGGCTCACGCGGGATCGGCCGCGCGGCGCTTTTTCCACCAGCGCCAGACCAGCCAGATGGCCAGCACCCCCAGGAGGGCAAAGATGGCGTGCTGGAATTGGCGCAGGACCGCAAACATCCAGTCCCAGTTCTGCGCGCCAAAGTAGCCCAGGTAAACCCAGATCGGCACGCTGATGAGGGCGGCAAAGCCGTCCATGAAGAACCAGGTGGCAAAGCTCACGCGGTGGCTCATGCCGGCCGAGAAGAACACCGGGGTGCGCAGGCCGGGCAGAAAGCGGGCCACAAACATCACCCACTTGCCGTATTTGCGAAACGCCTCCTGGGCGCTGGCAAAGCGCTCGGGTGTGAGCACCTTGCGAAAGCCCGGCAGTTGCGAGATGCGCTGGCCATACAGCCGGCCCAGGGTGAACATCAGGCCGTCGCCCACCATCACACCGGCCATGCCCACGGCAAACATGGTGTGCACATCGGCGTGGCCCAGGCCGGCGATCACGCCGCCGGTGACCAGGGTCACATCCTCGGGCACCGGCACACCAAAACCGCAGATGAGCAGCATCACGAACACGGCCAGATAACCGTATTCGGTGAAGATGGGCATCAGAAATTCAAAAACTTCCATGTCGTGGAGAGCGCTGGGCGCACCGGAGCGGGTGCAGGATCCCTTGGCCGCGCGCCAGTGTAAAGCATTTGTGAATGCCCGCTCTTGACCCAAGTGCCCCTGCATGACAGGGATTTGCCGGGCTTGGTGGCACACTTGCCACATGCCCCGTCCGATCCAGGCCCACATCCACCACGCCGCCCTGCGCAACAATCTGACACAACTTCGTGCGCGCGCTGGCGACGCCCGCGTGTGGGCGGTGGTCAAGGCCAATGCCTATGGCCATGGCATCGAGCGCGTTTACGAGGCCTTGCGCGGTGCCGATGGCTTTGCCCTGCTCGACCTGGACGAGGCGCAGCGCCTGCGCGCGCTGGGCTGGCGCGGCCCCATCCTGCTGCTCGAGGGCGTGTTCGAGCCGCGCGACCTGGAGGCGTGCTCGCGCCTGGGCCTGTGGCACACGGTGCACTGCACCGAGCAGATCGACATGCTGGCCGCGCACAAGACCGAGCAGCCGCACCGCGTCTTCCTGAAGATGAACAGCGGCATGAACCGGCTGGGCTTTGCGCCGGCGCGCTACCGCGCCGCCTGGGCCCGCCTCAACGCCCTGCCCCAGGTCGAGGACCTGGCCTTGATGACGCACTTTGCCAACGCCGATGGCCCGGGCGGCATTGCCGAGCAGATGGCGGTGTTTGCCGCCACCACCGCCGACCTGCCGGGCGAGCGCACCCTCTCCAACAGCGCGGCCGTGCTCCGCCACGCGGCGCAGGCCGGTGTGAGCGCCGACTGGGTGCGCCCCGGCATTGCCCTGTACGGCGCAGCGCCCGACCACCCCGAGCATGCGGGCAGCGACTGGCAGCTGCAGCCGGCCATGAGCTTGCGCGCGCGCATCATCGCGGTGCAGACCCTGCAAGCGGGCGACCGCGTGGGCTATGGCAGCCAGTTTTGCGCCGAGGGCCCCATGCGCATCGGCATCGTCGCCTGCGGCTATGCCGACGGTTACCCGCGCATCTGCCCCACCGGCACCCCGGTGCTGATCGATGGCCAGCGCAGCCGCACCCTGGGCCGCGTCAGCATGGACATGCTCTGCGTGGACCTCAGCGGCCTGCCCGCCAGCGGCATGGGCAGCGAGGTCACGCTCTGGGGCGCGTCGGCCCAGGGCAGCGTGCTGTCGGTCGACGAGGTGGCCGCGGGCGCCGGCACGCTGGGCTACGAGCTCCTGTGCGCCCTGGCCCCGCGCGTGCCGGTGGCGGTCCACACCGATTGACGACCGCACACCGATGAGCGCCCAGCCGCACCCCCATCACCGCCTGGCCCTGGGGCTGGCCCTGGCCACGGTGGTGGTCTGGGGCGGCAACTTCACCTTGCAAAAACACCTGCTGCACCTGCTCGAGCCCTCGGGCTTTTTGCTGCTGCGCTATCTGATCACCGCGGTGGCGGCGCTGCTGCTGCTGCGCCTGAGCGGCGGGCGCTGGTGGCCCCAGCTCTCGCGCAGCGAGCTGGGCCAGATGCTCTGGCTCGGGGTCTTGGGCCACACCCTGCATGTGGGCGTGGTGGTGCATGGGGTGCACCTCTCGACGCCGTTCTCCAGCGCGATCTTGCTGGCCTCGGGCCCGCTCTTTACCTTGCTGCTGCTGCGCTGGCAGCGCGCCGAGCGCCTGCAGCCGGCGCAGCTGATCGGGGTGCTGCTGGCCCTGCTGGGCATGCTGATGTTTCTCTCCGACAAGCTGCTGGGCGGCCAGTGGCGCGCCGGCGGCGGCGACCTGGTGCTGCTGATGGCCTCGATTTTTTATTCGGTCTACACCGTGCAGGCGCAGCCGGTGATGCTGCGCCACGGCGCCCTGACCACCATGGGCTGCTCGACGCTGCTGGGCAGCCTGCCGCTCATTGCCTGGACCTTGCCCACCGCCGGCAACGTGCCCTGGCAGGCCCTGACCGGGCTCGATTGGCTGGGCCTGTGGTGGGCGGTGCTGGTGTCGGGCTTTGGCGGCTGGCTGGCCTGGGGCTGGATCAACACCCAGCTGGGCGTGGCGCGCACCGCGCCGCTGCTGTACCTGATCCCGCCGGTGGCCGGTGTGTTTGCCTGGGCCCTGATGGGCGAGCACTACAGCTGGATCAAGCTGCTGGGCGCGCTGGTCATCCTGCTGGGCGTGGCCCTGGCCCAGTACGCGGCGGTGTGGCTTGCCCGCTGGCGCTGAGCCGCCTCAGGGCACCAGCGCCAACAGCACAAAGGCCGCAAAAATCACCAGGTGCACCGCGCCTTGCATCATGCTGGTGCGGCCGTGGGCCAGGGTCAGGGTGCCCACCGCAAAGGTCAGCACCAGCAGCACCAGGTCCTTGTCCTGCAGGCCCAGGGTCAGCGGCAGGCCCAGCCACAGCGCCACCAGCACCACCGCGGGAATCGTCAGGCCGATGCTGGCCAGCGCCGAGCCCAGGGCCAGGTTCAGGCTGGTTTGCAGGCGGTTGGCCTGCGCGGCGCGCAGCGCGGCCAAGGTCTCGGGCAGCAGCACCAGCAGCGCAATCGCAATCCCCACCACCGAGGCCGGCGCCTGCAGCGCGCGCACGCCCGACTCGATCAGCGGGGTCAGCGACTTGGCCAGGCCCACCACCGCCAGCAGGCCCAGCACCATTGCGCCCAGGCTCCACAGCGCGGTGCGCGTGCTGGGCGGCTGGGCATGGCGGCTTGGGTTGCGCGCGTCCGCCTCGGGCAAGAAGTAATCGCGGTGCCGCACGGTCTGGAAAAAGGTGAACACCAGCCACAGCACCGCCGAGCTCAGGCACACAAACAGCAGCTGGGCGGCGGTGTAGGTGCCCTCGGGCGAGCTGGTGGTGAAGGTGGGCAGCACCAGCGACAGCGTGCTCAGGGCCACCAGCGTGGCCATGGCCGGGCCAACCCCGTCCACCCGAAACGATTGCTCGCGGTGGCGCAGGCCGCCCAGCAACAGGCACAGCCCGACCACGCCATTGCAGATGATCATGATGGCCGCGAACAAGGTGTCGCGCGCCACCTGCGCCCCGTTCGGGCTGCCCCCGGTCATGAAGGCCAGGATCAGCGCCACCTCGATGACCGTGACCGCCAGGGCCAGGATCAGCGTGCCCAGGGGTTCACCGGTGCGGTGGGCCACCACCTCGGCGTGGTGCACCGTCGAGAGCACCGCCAGCACCAGTGCCGGCACCGCCAGCCCCCACATCCCGGGGCCCAGCGCAGCCGGCGCATAGCTGAGCACCCCCAGCACGGCCAGGGCCAGCGGCGGGACCAGCAAATGAAGCAGGTGGCGGTTCATGGGGCATCGGGGTGGCAACACAGTGAACAGGCCTTCGACTGTAGGTCAAGCCCCCCGACCTTGTGTGGCGCGCGGAATTGCGCGCGGGCCTCAGAAGACCGTGCCGCGCAGCCAGTGGTCCCAGGTGGTCTTGGCCACCAGCGCCAGCACCACCACAATGAAGACCCGGCGCACAAAGCCCGCCCCATGGCGCAGCGCCAGCCGCGTGCCGATCAGGCTGCCGGCCACATTGGCCACCGCCATGGCCAGCGCCAGGTGCCACCAGACATGGCCTTGCCAGGCAAACAGGCTGAGCGCCGAGAAATTCGAGGCCGCGTTGACCAGCTTGGCGTGCGCCGAGGCGTGCAGAAAGTCGTGCCCCAGCAGGCGCACATAGGCCAGCACCAGAAAGCTGCCGGTCCCTGGCCCAAAAAAGCCGTCGTACCAGCCGATCACCAGGCCGATCAACAAACCGCGCCAGAGCGCCGCCCAGCCCGCGTGTCGGGGCGCATGCGTTTGTCCCAGGTCCTTGCGCACCAGGGTGTAGGCCAGCAGCAGCAGCAGCATCACCGGCAGCGCACGGCGGAACATCTGCGCGTCCACCATCGTCACCATCCAGGCCCCCAGCAGCGAGCCCCCCAGGGCCGCCAGGGCGGTGGGCAGCAGGGTGCGCCATTGCAGCTGCACCCGGCGGCTGTATTGCCAGGTGGCCATGGCCGTGCCCCAGATCGAGGCGCTTTTGTTGGTGCCAAAGAGCGTGGCCGGCGCCGCCCCCGGGTAAGCGGCAAACAGGGCCGGCACCAGGATCAGCCCGCCGCCGCCAACGATCGAATCGACCAGACCGGCCAGCAGCGAGGCCACAGAGACAAACAGCAATTCCATGGGCGGATTCTCGCACCGGGGGGACAAAAAAAAGACGCCGCATCGGCGGCGTCAGGATGACATCTTATGGGGATGTTCGGATGGATGTTGTTGGCAGAGTTGTCTCCTCGGCCCTCGGATGGCGGCGTGGCCGCATCGCGTTGACCCGGACTGTACGCGCTGGCCCGGGGCCGCCCACTCAGGGATTTCCCGGTCGGCGACCGGGAAAAACCCTAGGGCATGAGGCCCAAGGTATTCAGCTTCGGTCTTCCGACAGGTAGGCGGCGGCTTTTTCGGCCAGCATCAGCGTGGGGCTGTTGGTGTTGCCGCTGGTGATGCTGGGCATCACGCCGGCGTCCACCACCCGCAGGCCGGCCACGCCGCGCACGCGCATGCGCGTGTCGACCACCGCCATCGGGTCGTCGGCGCGGCCCATGCGGGTGGTGCCCACCGGATGGAAGATGGTGCTGGCAATGTCGCCGGCCAGGCGCGCCAACTCCTCGTCGCTTTGGTACTGCGGGCCGGGGCGGAACTCCTCGGGCGCAAAGCGCGCCAGCGCCGGCTGCGCCATGATGCGCCGCGTCACGCGCAGGCTTTGCGCGGCCACCCGGCGGTCCTCGTCGGTCGAGAGGTAGTTGGGGTCGATGGCCGGCGCGTCCTCAAAACGGGGGCTGCGGATGTGCACCGAGCCGCGGCTGGTCGGGTTGAGATTGCACACGCTGGCGGTGATGGCCGGGAAGCGGTGCAGCGGCTCGCCAAACGCATCCAGCGAGAGCGGCTGCACATGGTATTGCAGGTTGGCCCAGGGCTGGCTGGGGTCGCTGCGGGTGAAGGCGCCCAACTGGCTGGGCGACATGCTCAGCGGGCCGGTGCGCCGCGCCAGGTACTCCAGGCCCATGGCCGCCTTGCCCCACAGGCTGTTGGCCAGGGTGTTGAGGGTGCGCGTGCCGCTCACCTTGTAGACCGCGCGGATTTGCAGGTGGTCTTGCAGGTTGGCGCCCACGCCGGGCAGCGCATGCTGCACCGGCACGCCAGCGGCCTGCAGCACCGCCGGGTCGCCAATGCCCGAGAGCTCCAGCAGCTGCACCGAGCCGATGCTGCCCGCGCTGAGCACCACCTCCTGGCGCGCGCGCACCTGCACCCGCTCCAGACCGGTCCAGACCTCCACGCCCACGCAGCGCGGCGCGCCATCGGCGCCGGGCTCGATCAGCAGGCGCGTGACCTGCGCCTTGGTCCACAGCTCGAAGTTCTGCCGCCCGTAGCAGGTGGGGCGCAAAAAGGCCTTGGCGCTGTTCCAGCGCCAGCCGGCTTTCTGGTTGACCTCGAAATAGGCCACGCCCTCGTTGTCGCCCCGGTTGAAGTCCTCGGTGGCCGGGATGCCCGCCTGCTGCGCCGCCTGGGCCCAGGCCTCCAGCACCTCATAGCGCACCCGCTGGCGCTCCACACGCCACTCGCCCCCGGCACTGCGCCCGCGCAGGGTGTGCCAGTGGCTGCCCTCGGGCGCTGCCGGATCGAACAGCGCCGGCAGGCAACCGCGCGCGCCGTGAAAGTCGCTGGCCCCACCGTGGTGGTCCTCGTGCAGCTTGAAATAGGGCAGCACATTCGACCAGGCCCAGCTCGGGTCGCCGGTTTCGTCGGCCCAGCGGTCGTAGTCGCGCGCCTGGCCGCGCATGTAGATCATGCCGTTGATGCTGGAGCAGCCGCCCAGCACCTTGCCGCGCGGGTACCGCAGGCGGCGGCCATTGAGCCCGGCGGCCGGTTCGGTCTCGTAGAGCCAGTCGGTGCGGGGGTTGCCGATGCAGTACAGATAGCCCACCGGGATGTGCACCCAGTGGTAGTCGTCCTTGCGGCCGGCCTCGATCAGCAGCACGCGCTGGCGCGCATCGGCGCTCAGGCGATTGGCCAGCAGGGCCCCGGCCGTGCCGGCACCGACAACAATGTAATCAAACGTGGGTTCGCTCATGGGGCATCCTGTGGCAATGCCCGCGATTGTGCACGCGAGCGCCACGTGTGGACCTGACAGAGGTTCACACGTGGCCGGCGCGGCCGCCTTACTGGCTGGTCGGCATCACAAATTCGGCGCCTTTGCCAATGCTCTCGGGCCAGCGCTGCATGATGCTTTTTTGCTTGGTGTAGAAGCGCACGCCCTCTTCGCCGTAGGCGTGCATGTCGCCAAACAGCGAGCGCTTCCAGCCGCCAAAACCGTGCCAGGCCATGGGCACCGGGATCGGCACGTTGATGCCCACCATGCCCACCTGGATGCGGCGGCCAAACTCGCGCGCCACGTTGCCGTCGCGCGTGAAGCACGAGACCCCGTTGCCAAACTCATGGTCGTTGATTAGCTGGACCGCCTGCGCCAGGTCGGGCACCCGCACGCACGAGAGCACCGGGCCAAAAATTTCCTCGCGGTAGATCTTCATGCTGGGGCTGACATGGTCAAACAGCGTGCCGCCAAGCCAGAAGCCCTGCTCGCAGCCTGCGCCGGCTTGCTGACCCGCAAACTCGCGGCCGTCGACCAGCAGCTGCGCGCCTTCGCTCACCCCCGCGTCGATGTAGCCGCGGATGCGCTGGCGTGCCGCCTCGGTCACGATGGGGCCCATCTCGGCGGCCAGGTTCATGCCGTCGAGCACCTTCAGGGCGCGTGTGCGCTCGATCAGGCGGGGCATGATCTTGTCGGCCACATCGCCCACCAGCACCGCCACCGAGATCGCCATGCAACGCTCACCGGCCGAGCCGTAGGCGCTGCCGATCAGGGCATCGACCGCCTGGTCCAGATCGGCGTCGGGCATCACCACCATGTGGTTCTTCGCGCCGCCGAGCGCCTGCACCCGCTTGCCGTGGCGCGCGCCGGTTTCGTAGATGTGGTTGGCAATCGGTGTCGAGCCCACAAAGCTCACCGCCTTCACATCCGGGTGCGCCAGCAGCGCGTCCACCGCCTCCTTGTCGCCCTGCACCACATTGAACACGCCATCGGGCAACCCGGCCTGCTGCAGCAGCTCGGCCATGCGCAGCGCCGGCGAGGGGTCGAGCGGGCTCGGCTTGAGCACAAAGGTGTTGCCGCAGGCCAGCGCCACCGGGAACATCCACATCGGCACCATCACCGGGAAGTTGAAGGGCGTGATGCCGGCCACCACGCCCAGGGGCTGGCGCAGCGTCCAGTTGTCGATGCCGGTCGAGACCTGGTCGGTGAAGCCGCTCTTGAGCAGCTGCGGGATGCCGGTGGCGAACTCCACGATCTCGATGCCGCGCGTGACCTCGCCCTGCGCGTCGGTGAAGACCTTGCCGTGCTCGGCGGTGATCAGGCGCGCCAGCTCGTCGCGGTGCTGGTTCAGCAGCTCCAGAAAGCGGAACATGACCCGCGCGCGGCGCAGCGGCGGCAGATCGCTCCAGGCCGGGAAGGCGGCCTGCGCGGCGGCCACCGCGCGGTCCACCTCGGCGCTGCTGGCCAGGGCCACCTCGCCGGTCACGGCGCCGGTGGCCGGGTTGGTCACGGGCTGCTGGCGGCCCGAAGTGCCGGCGCTGCGCTGGCCGGCAATGAAGTGTGCAATGGGGGTGGGGGCCATGGGGGACGCTCCTGAAGCGATATGCAAAACCCGCAGTCTAGACAAGGCACGGGCGCTGCGGCAAGGGGCTGGGCTTGAATTGATTGTTCAGTATGGTGAACAATCGAGTGATGAACGAGCAAAAAATCACCGAGCTGTGGAGCCATCTTCACTGGCTTGCCGAGCTGGCCCGCCAGGGCAGCTTCACCGCGGCGGCGGCGCGCCTGGGCGTGAGCAAGGCGGCCATGAGCCAGCGCATTGCCGAGCTTGAACGCGCCGCGCGCGTGCCGCTGGTGCAGCGCACCACCCGCAGCGTGCGCCTGACCGAGGCCGGCCAGCGCCTGGTCGACGAGGTGCGCCAGCCCTTTGAGCAGATCGCGCAAAGCTTTGAGCGCGTGCGCGACCTGGCCGAGCAGCCTGGCGGCCTATTGCGCCTGACGGCCCCGGTGGCGCTGGCGCGCCAGCAGCTGATGCCCTTGCTGACCGAGTTTTTGCGCCTGCACCCGGCGGTGCGGCTGGAGCTGGACATGTCCGACCGTTTGCGCGCGCTGGCCACCGAGGGCTTTGACCTGGCGATCCGGCATGCCGACCGCGCGCCCGACACGCATGTGGCCTGGACCTTGTGCGAGACCGATTCGGTGCTGGTGGCCACCCGCGCCTATCTGCGACGCGCCGGCACCCCCCAGACCCCGGCCGAGCTGGCGCAGCACAACTGCCTGCACTATCCGCGCTCGCAAGAGACGCCGGTGTGGACCTTCACGCCGCGCCAGGGGCGCGCCAGCGCGGCGCTGAACCTGGCGGTGCAGGGCCGCCTGTCGGCCAACAACAGCGAGGCCCTGCGCGAGGCGGCGCTGACGGGCGAGGGCATTGCCCTGTTGCCCGATTTCAGCGCCCAGGCGGCGCTGCGCAAGGGCGCGCTGGTGGCGGTGCTGCCCGAGTGGCGCGTGGACGGCGGCTTTGGCCGCCGCATCAGCGCCATCCGACCCTATACCCCGCAGGTGCCACGCGCCGTCAGCGCCCTGGTCAGCCACCTGCGCCAGCGCCTGGCGGCGGGGTTTGCGCCCTGAGGGCGGGCGCGGCCGCTCAGGCCGGCACCGGCCGCCGCCTGAACATGCTCCAGCCGTCCATGTGCAGGACCTGCTCGCCGCGCTGGTTGTGCATGTTCCAGTGCGTGCGCACCAGGCCCACCTCGGGGCGCGAGCGCATGGGGCGGGTTTCGATCACGCGGTGCGTCAGGTGCAGCTCATCGCCCGGGTGCACCGGCTTGAGCCACTGCAGCTTGTCGAGCCCCGGCGAGCCCAGGCTGGCGGTCTTGCACAAAAAGTTCTGCACCATCAGGCGCATGGCCAGGCCGCAGGTGTGCCAGCCGCTGGCGCTCAGGCCGCCAAACACCGAGGCGCGAGCGGCCTCCTCGTCCAGATGAAAGGGCTGCGGGTCGAATTGGCGCGCAAAGGCCAGGATCTCTTCGCGTGAGACCTGCGTGCGGCCCAGATCGCGCGCCTGCCCCACCGCAAAGTCCTCCCAGTACAGCATCTCGTCCATCAGCGCCCCCCGCTCACGTCCAGCAAGGCCATGGTGGTGTAGCTGGCCGCATCGCCCAGCAGCCACACAATCGCCTCGGCCACCTCGTCGGCGCTGCCGCCGCGCTGCATGGGCACCAGGTGCTGCAGCTCGCGCACCCGATTGGGCAGCCCGCCCGAGGCGTGGATGTCGGTCTCGATCAGGCCCGGCCGCACCGCGTTGACGCGGATGCCCTCGGCGCCCAGCTCGCGCGCCAGCCCGATCGTCAGGCTGTCGATGGCGCCCTTGCTGGCCGCATAGTCCACATACTGGCCGCCCGCGCCCAGGCGCGCAGCCGCGCTCGAGAGGTTGACGATGCTGCCGCCCTGGCCCCCATGGCGCGTGCTCATTCGGCGCACCGCCTCGCGCGCGCACAGCATGCTGCCCAGCACATTGATGTCGAACATGCGGCGCCAGCGCGCCATCGTCATCTCGTCCAGGCGCGCGCTCACATCGACCACCCCGGCGTTGTTGACCAGACCGCTCAGGCGGCCCAGCTGCGCATCGACCTGCGCGAACATGGCCAGCACCTGGGCCTCGTCGGCCACGTCGGCGCCGACCGCGATCGCGCGCCCGCCGGCGGCCTCGATCTCGCGCACCAGGGCCAGCGCCGTCTCGCGCTCCCGCGCGTAATTCACCGCCACCGCCCAGCCCGCTTTGGCGGCCAGCCGGCAGGTGGCCGCGCCAATGCCCCGGCTGCCCCCTGTCACCAGTACGACCTTGTCCATGTCTGCCTCCTGAAAATTCGACAAAATCACGAAAACCGAACCGTCGGGCCACACCGGCCCGGGCCGCAGCAACCATTACAACCCAAGCCAGGAGAACCGCATGTCACGCATGATCGAATTGACCGCCGCCGACGGCACCCGCGTCGGCGCCTACGAAGCCCGCCCGGCCCAGGGCAGCCCCCGTGGGGCGGTGGTGGTGATCCAGGAGATTTTTGGCGTCAACGCGCACATCCGCAATGTCGCCGATGGCTATGCCCAGGCGGGCTATCTGGCGATTGCGCCCGACATGTTCCAGCGCGTGCAGGCCGGCGCCCAGCTCGGCTACGAGCAGGCCGACATGGCCGAGGGCATGCGCCTCAAGAGCGCCGCCGAGGCCTTGCCCGCCCCCGGCGTGCTGCAAGACATCCAGGCGGCGATCGACCATGCCGCGCGCGAGAGCGGCGGCAAGGTGGGCATCGTGGGCTATTGCTGGGGTGGCCTGCTCACCTGGCGCAGCGCCTGCCTGCTTGAGGGCTTGAGCGCCGCGGTGCCGTATTACGGCGGTGGCATCACCAGCGAGACCGAGGCCGCGCGCACCCCCCAGGTGCCGGTGCTGGCGCACTTTGCCGCGCAAGACCACTGGATCCCGCTGGACGGGGTCAACGCCCTGCGCGCGCGCCACCCGGGCATCCAGGTCGAGGTGTACGGCGCCAACCACGGCTTCAATTGCGACCAGCGCGCCGCCTGGCATGCGCCGTCGGCGCAGCTGGCGCGCGAGCGCACGCTGGCCTTTTTTGCGCGCCACCTCTGAGCCGGCGCGCCAGCGGGCCTATCGGCCTTGCTGCGCCAGGTAGCGCTTGCGCCAGAACACCAGGCCCAAGCCCAGCGCCATGGCGGCCATGCCGCCCAGCGTCCACCAGAAGGCGCTGGCGGTGTGCAGCCAGGGCATGAACTCGAAGTTCATGCCAAAGATACCGGCCACCAGGTTCAGCGGCAGAAAAATCGCCGTCAGCGCGGTCAGCGTGCGCATGATGTCGTTGGTGCGGTTGCTCTGCACATTGAAGTGCATCTGCACCGCCGTCTCGGTGCTGTGCTCGAGCCGCCGCACATGCTGGACCACGCGGTCAATGTGCTCGAGCACATCGCGGCTGCGGATCTTCAGCAGGTCGAGTTGCGGCGCATCGACCGCCGCCTCGTTGGCGGCCCAGGCCTCCAGCGATTCGGTCCAGCCCTGCAGCGCGGTGCGCTGGTCTTCGCACAAGGCCTCGAGCTGGTGCAACGCGCCGCGCGCATGCAGCAAGGCCTCCCAGCGCGAAAACCGTGCCGTTGGGTTGAGCAGCTCGGTCTGCCAGTGGCCCAGCTGCTGGCCCAGCTCGCGGCGCAGGTCCAGGTAGCCGTCGACCATCTGGCTGATGATGCGCAGCATCATGTCGGCCGGGCTGCGCGGCACCCCGCGCGCGCCAGTCGAGCGCAGGTCGGGCTCGGCGCTGGCAGCACCCGCGGCGGCCAGCAGCCGCGCGGCATAGGCCTCGCGCACTGCGCAGTCGTCCGGGTGCACGCTCAGCAGCACGCGGTCAAACACCGCAAAGCCCACCGGGCGGGTGTCAATGCGTTGCAAGACGGGTGGGCCGGGGCGCTTGCCAGCGGCCGGGGCCGGCGTCACGGGCGGCGCACTGCCACTGGCCTGCGCCAGGCGACGGAACACCAGCAGGTCGTACTGCGCGCTGTAGTCAAAGTGCGAGGGCAGCTGGTCGTTGAGCAGGTCCGAGACATGCAGATCCACCAGCGATTGACCGCACAGCTGCTCCAGCGCGGCCTGCACCCGCGCGGTTTCCTGCGCAAAAGCGCTGCGCGAGCAGGCGATCCAGACAAAGCCTCCCTCGGGCAGCTGCGTGGGCAGCGCGGTGCCGGCCTCGACCCGGTGGCCTGCAACGCACAGCACCCGCATGGCGCGAGCCTCAGCGCTGCGCCTGCAGGCGCCGGGCGGCGTCGCGTGCGAAGTAGGTGAGGATGCCGTCGGCGCCGGCCCGCTTGAACGCCAGCAGGCTCTCGAGCATCACCGCGTCGTGGTCGAGCCAGCCGTTTTGCGCCGCGGCCTTGAGCATGGCGTACTCGCCCGAGACCTGGTAGGCAAAGGTCGGCATGCGGAAGGTGTCCTTGACGCGGCGCACCACGTCCAGATAAGGCATGCCGGGCTTGACCATCACCATGTCGGCCCCCTCGGCAATGTCCATGGCCACCTCGCGCAGGGCCTCGTCGGTGTTGCCCGGGTCCATCTGGTAGGTTTTCTTGTTGCCCTTGCCCAGGTTGGCGGCCGAGCCCACCGCGTCGCGGAAGGGGCCGTAGAAGGCGCTGGCGTATTTGGCGCTGTAGGCCATGATGCGGGTGTGGATGTGGCCGCGCGCCTCCAGCGCCTGGCGAATGGCGCCCACGCGCCCGTCCATCATGTCGCTGGGCGCGACGATGTCGACCCCGGCCTGCGCCTGCACCAGCGCCTGCTGCACCAGCACCCGCGTCGTCTCGTCGTTGAGGATGTAGCCCGCGTCGTCGAGCAAGCCGTCCTGGCCGTGGCTGGTAAAGGGGTCCAGCGCCACATCGGTCATCACCCCCAGCTGCGGGAATTCCTTCTTCAGCGCCTGCACCACGCGGGGCACCAGGCCGTCGGGATTGGTCGCCTCGCGCCCTGTTGGGTCCTTGAGCGCCGGGTCGATCACCGGGAACAGCGCCATGACCGGAATGCCCAGCGCCACACAGTCCTGCGCAACCGGCAGCAGCAGGTCCAGGCTCAGCCGCTCAACCCCGGGCATGGAGGCAACCGGCTGGCGCTGCTGCTGGCCATCGAGCACAAAGACCGGGTAGATCAGGTCATGCGCCGTCAGGCGGTGCTCGCGCACCAGGTCACGGGTGAAGTCGTCGCGGCGCAGGCGGCGCGGACGGGACAGGGGGAAGGGGGCTGGATGGGTCATGAGGAAAATTGTGCCTGAAGTGGGCCCGCCTGCCCACGCCCACCGCGTCGCCTTGGCGCCCCGGCGTGCGTCGCAGTTTGTGTGAATTTGGCAAAAACGCATCAGCCCAACAATTTTTCTTGTTCTCCAAAACTCTTTTTGATAAATTCCCCAACGGGCAGCTTGCTGCCCCCCGCTTTTCCTCCCTGAGCGGGCGCCGCGCGTCGCAAGAGGCGTGGTTTGCCACCCTCGGCCTCGGCCGGGGGTTTTTTTTGCCTGTTCCGGTCGCGGCGGCAGGGCTACACTTGCGCCATGCTCTGGATCAAAGCCCTGCACATCGTCTTCATTGCCAGCTGGTTTGCTGGCCTGTTCTACCTGCCGCGCATCTTTGTGAACCTGGCCATGGTGGCGCCCGACTCGGTGGCCGAGCGCGATCGCCTCTTGCTCATGGCGCGCAAGCTCTACCGCTTCATGACCTTGCTGGCCGTGCCGGCCCTGGCCCTGGGCCTGTGGCTGTGGTTGTATGTCGGCATCGGCCTGGGGGGCGGGCAGGGCTGGATGCATGCCAAGCTGCTGGTCGTGCTCCTGCTGCTGGCTTACCACCACGTCTGCGGCCGCATCCTGCGCCGCTTTGCGGCCGGGCAGATGCAGCGCAGCCATGTCTGGTTCCGCTGGTTCAACGAGGTGCCGGTGCTGCTGATGCTGGTCGCCGTGATCCTGGTGGTGGTCAAGCCCTTCTGAGCGGGCGCCCACCGACCCGCCGTGAGCCCCACCGCACGCCACCGCACCGCCGCCTGGCCGCTGGCCGCGGTGTATGCGGTGCTGGTGGTCTACGCCAGCCTGTATCCCTTCGAGGGCTGGCGCCTGCAGGGCATTGCCCCCTGGTCCTTTCTCTGGGCCCCCTGGCCGCGGTACTGGAGCCGCTTTGACCTGGTGGCCAATGTGCTGGGCTATGCCCCCCTGGGCTTTTTCATCGCCCTGGCCTGGCTGCGCGATCCGCGGCGCAGGCGCTGGGCCGCGGTGCTCTTGGCGCTGGCGCTGTGCAGCGCCCTGTCGCTGTGCATGGAGTCGCTGCAGATGTGGCTGCCCCGGCGCGTGCCCTCCAATGCCGACGCCCTGCTCAACGCCCTGGGCGCGCTGCTGGGGGCGCTGGTGGCGCGCGGGCTCGATGCCATGGGGGTGCTGGCGCGCTGGGGGCGCTTTCGCCAGCAGTGGTTTGGCCACCAGCACGCCGGGGCGCTGACCCTGCTGGCGCTGTGGCCGCTGGCCCTGCTCTTTCCTGCTGCCGTGCCCTTTGGCCTGGGACAGGTGCTCGAGCGCCTCGAAAACACCTTGGCCCAATGGCTGGAGGGCACGCCCTGGCTCGAGTGGCTGCCGCTGCGGGACGTCGAGCTGCAGCCCATGCTGCCCATGGCCGAGCTCACCTGCATGGTGCTGGGCCTGTTGCTGCCGCTGCTGCTGGCCTACAGCCTGGTGCGCGGCGTGCGCCAGCGCCTGCTGCTGGCGGCGGCGCTGGGTCTGGCCGGGGTGCTGGCCAGCGCCCTTTCGGCCGCGCTGACCTGGGGCCCCGCCCATGCCTGGGCCTGGCTCGATGCGCCCACCCTGCGCGCCCTGCTGCTGGCGGCCCTGCTGGCCCTGGCGCTGCTGCGCCTGTCCCCGCGCGCGGCCGTGCTGCTCGCCCTCATTGGCCTGGTCTGGCAGCTGAGCATGCTCAACAACGCCTCGGCCAGCGTGTACTTTGTGCAAAACCTGCAGATCTGGGAGCAAGGCCGCTTCATCCGCTTTCATGGCCTGATCCAGTGGATGGGCTGGCTCTGGCCGTATGGGCTGCTGTGGCATTTGGTGCTGCGCCTGATGGCCTCGCCCGCCCGGGCCCAGGGCTGAGCGTCCTACAATCGCCGCCATGAGCGATACCACCCCTGCGCCGTACTTTCAGCGCCACATTTTCTTCTGTCTGAACCAGCGCGCAGGCGGCGAGGCCTGCTGCGCCGATCACAACGCCCAGGCCGCGTTTGACCACTGCAAACAGCGCGTCAAGGCCCTGGGCCTGGCCGGCCCCGGCCAGGTGCGCGTGAACAAGGCCGGTTGCCTCGATCGCTGCGCTGGCGGCCCGGTGGCGGTGGTCTACCCCGACGCCACCTGGTACACCTTTGTGGACCAGGCCGACATCGACGAGATCGTCGAGTCGCACCTGAAAAACGGCCAGCCGGTCGCGCGCCTGCAACTGCCGCCCGAGATCGGGCGCTGAGCACCGGCCTCGCATGAACGCGGCCACCGAAGCCCTTACCTTGGCGGGCCCCTGCGGCCCCCTGCAAGCGCTGCGCGATCGGCCCGCGCCGGGCACGCCCGTGCGCGGCGTGGCCGTCATCGCCCATCCCCACCCGCTGTTTGGCGGCACCATGGACAACAAGGTGGTGCAGACCCTGGCGCGTGCGGCGGTGCAGGCCGGCTGGGTCGCGCTGCGCTGGAATTTTCGGGGCGTGGGCACATCGGCCGGGCAGTACGACGAGGGGCGCGGCGAGATCGACGATGCCATGGCCGTGCTGGCCGCCTGCGCAGGCGACGGCCCGGTGGTGGTGGCCGGTTTTTCCTTTGGCGCCCATGTGGCCAGCCATGTGGCCCAGCGCCTGGTGGCCGCTGGCCGCATGCCCGAACGCCTGATCCTGGTCGGCACCGCCGCCTCCCGGTTTGCGGTGGCCCCGATCGACCCCGAACTGCAGCCGCGCACCCTGGTGCTGCACGGCGAGCAGGACGAGACCGTGCCCCTGGCCAGCGTGCTGGACTGGGCGCGGCCGCAGCACCTGCCGGTGACCGTGATCCCCGGCGTCGAGCATTTCTTCCATGGGCAGCTGCCGCTGTTGCGCCGGCTGGCCCTGCAACACCTCTCTTGATGGGCAACGATGCCCAAGCCGCTTGCCATGACCTTGCTCCCGATGACCCGAATCCTGCGCCGTGGCGCCGCCCTGGCCCTGGCCCTGTGCCTGTTTGGCCAAGCCGCGCTGGCGCAAATGCCCAGCCCACCCGATGTGGCCGCGCGCGCCTACCTGCTGCTCGATGTCAGCGCCAACCAGGTGCTGGCCGCCAAGGACCCGGACATGCCGGTCGAGCCAGCCTCGTTGACCAAGCTGATGAGCGCCTACCTGGTCTTTGACGCCCTGCGGGCCCGCAAGATCACGCTGGCGCAGACCTTCCCCGTTTCCGAGCGCGCCTGGAAGATGTCGGGGTCGCGCATGTTCATCGACCCCAAGATGCAGGTGCCCGTCGAGGACCTGCTCAAGGGCATGATCGTGCAGTCGGGCAACGACGCCACCGTGGCGCTGGCCGAGGGCGTGGCCGGCAGTGTCGAGCGATTTGTGCAGCTGATGAACGATCAGGCGCGCGCGCTGGGCATGCAAAAAACCAGCTACAAAAACCCCGAGGGCCTGACCGAGCCGGGCCACACCACCACCGCGCGCGATCTGTCGATCCTGGCCACCCGCCTGATGCGCGACTTTCCCGACTACGTGTCGTACTACGCGATCAAGAAGTACCGCTACCCCGGCACCCCGGCGGCCAACGAGAACAACCGCAACCTGCTGCTGTTTCGCGACCCGAGCGTCGACGGCCTCAAGACCGGCCACACCCAGGCGGCGGGCTATTGCCTGGTCGCCACCGCCAAGCGCGACTTCCCCAATGTGGGCACGCGCCGCCTGCTCTCGATCGTGCTGGGCGCCGACAGCGAGAACGCGCGCGCCAACGAAAGCCAGAAGCTGCTCAACTGGGGCTTTACCGCGTTTGACGCGGTGCGCCTGCTGAGCCCCGGCCAGGCCGCGGCCACGCCGCCGGTCTGGAAAGGCAAGGAGAACACCGTCAAGCTCGGCAGCTTCGAGCCCCTGGTGGTGGCGGTGCCGGCCGGCAGCGCCGGCCAGATCAAGACCCAGATCGTGCGCCCCGACCCCATCGTGGCGCCGCTCAGCAAGGGCCAGACCGTGGGCAGCCTCAAGGTCCTGCGCGGCGACCAGCCGCTGCTGGACGTGCCGCTTCGCGTGCTCGAACCGGTCGAAGAGGCGGGGCTGATTGGCCGCGCCTGGGACGCCATGCGCCTGTGGATCAAGTAAGGCGCCGGTCCGCTCCCGGGGGGCTGCCGACCCCCGAATTTGCCAAAGCCGTCATCTGACGCTATACTGGTGGGCTTTTCCGCATTTGGAGCGGGGAAGATCCTTTTGTCTATTCAAACGTTTAGGGACGTTTTCAATGCCAACCATCAACCAACTCGTGCGTCACGGGCGGGAGGTCGAAAAGACCAAATCCAAGAGCCCCGCGATGCAGAACTGCCCCCAGCGTCGGGGCGTGTGCACCCGCGTGTACACCACGACGCCTAAAAAGCCGAACTCGGCGCTGCGCAAGGTCGCCAAGGTGCGCCTGACCAACGGCTTCGAGGTCATCTCCTACATCGGCGGCGAAGGCCACAACCTGCAAGAGCACTCGGTGGTGCTGGTGCGCGGTGGTCGTGTCAAGGATCTGCCCGGTGTGCGTTACCACATCGTGCGTGGCTCGCTGGATCTGCAAGGCGTGAAAGACCGCAAGCAGGCCCGCTCCAAGTACGGTGCCAAGCGTCCCAAGAAGGCCTGATCGGCTTTTTGAAGATTGCAATCCAGGTGTTCGACAGGTCCTCAAGACGAGCCTGATCGAACGTAGTGACCCGGTGTTCGGGTCGAGTAAGTGCAGATTCCCAATGGATCTGCGGGGTGTCTGGGAAATCAGGACGTCCAGACATCAACTGAAGCAAAGAGGTGAACCATGCCACGTCGTCGCGAAGTCCCTAAACGTGAAATTCTGCCGGATCCCAAGTTCGGCAATGTCGAGCTCTCCAAGTTCATGAACGTGATCATGGAAGGCGGTAAAAAGGCGGTTGCCGAGCGCATCATTTATGGCGCGCTCGACACCATGCAGCAAAAGACGGGCAAGGACCCGCTCGAGCTGTTCACCACCGCCATCAACAACGTCAAGCCGATGGTGGAAGTCAAGTCCCGCCGCGTCGGTGGCGCCAACTACCAGGTGCCGGTCGAAGTGCGCCCGGTGCGCCGTCTGGCCTTGTCGATGCGCTGGATCAAGGAAGCCGCCCGCAAGCGTGGCGAGAAGTCCATGGCCCTGCGCCTGGCCAACGAGCTGCTGGAGGCCAACGAAGGCCGCGGCGGCGCGATGAAGAAGCGCGATGAAGTGCACCGCATGGCCGAGGCCAACAAGGCGTTCTCGCACTTCCGCTTCTAATTTCGGCGACTGCGCGGGCCTCAAGCATCGCTGGGGCCGCTTGCCGTGCTGCAAGGCACGGCCTGCGCGGCCCCGCCCCGCCTGAGACCCGCTCGCTACGCCGTCCAAACGGCTGTAGCGATTTTTTGTTTTTGTACCGTATTCCCCAAAGGACCATCATGGCTCGCACCACCCCCATCGAGCGCTATCGCAACATCGGTATCTCGGCGCACATCGACGCCGGCAAGACCACCACCACCGAGCGCATCCTGTTCTACACCGGCGTGAACCACAAGATTGGTGAAGTGCACGACGGCGCCGCCACCATGGACTGGATGGAGCAGGAGCAAGAGCGTGGCATCACGATCACCTCGGCCGCCACCACCTGCTTCTGGAAGGGCATGGACCTCTCCTACGAAGAGCACCGCTTCAACATCATCGACACCCCCGGACACGTGGACTTCACCATCGAGGTGGAGCGTTCGATGCGCGTGCTCGACGGCGCCTGCATGGTGTACTGCGCCGTGGGCGGCGTGCAGCCCCAGTCGGAAACCGTTTGGCGCCAGGCCAACAAGTACAAAGTGCCCCGTCTGGCCTTTGTGAACAAGATGGACCGCACCGGTGCCAACTTCTTCAAGGTCGTCGACCAGATGAAGACGCGCCTGAAGGCCAATCC